>MDTD01107132.1_pt1 | contig 11023 bp, 7 predicted proteins | sample 811221 | NCBI WGS metagenome assembly MDTD01 (sample SAMN05326646, study PRJNA326480) | marine metagenome | isolation source: seawater | place: Pacific Ocean: South West | collected 2011
CAATAGTATTATTACGAAAGATAAGCTTAAACCAGTATTATATGAAATTAAGGAAGAGTGTAAAAAAACAATAGGTGATAGAAAAATTATTCATATGGTAATTAATAATTATTTGATCGATAATAAAAAATATCCCTCTTTACCTCAAGATTTAAAGTGTGAATTTTTTTCTTTAAATGTAAAATTTGAATGTATGCCAAACAATTTGATAAAATATATAGAAAATGTTTTCAAAGAATATCAGGTGTCAATTGAAAGTATTTTAAATTTAAATTATGTAAAAAGCTTTCTAAATGAGAACCAAAGCGACCTTTTTAAGATGTCAATGGAGGTAAAAAATGGATATGATCAAAATGAGGTTGTCATAGTTCCAAAAAAATCGAGAAATACTGGTTTTTTTGAGCGGTTTTTTAATTTTTTTAATTAAGTTTTAATTTGTAATATTTCTTGTTTTTTCAATTAATTTCTAAGGTTTATACGTTGACTCCATGTCAATATTTAAACAAAAAACCTTATCAAAAGTCATAGAAATTGACGGTGTAGGATTGCACACTGGTAAAAAAGTCAACTTAAAAATAAAACCAGCAAGCCCAAATACTGGAATAATATTCAAGAGAACAGACTTAATTAAAGGTAATGAAATTTTGCCTGATATTTTTAATGTAAGTAGCGCAGTTTTATGCACTACTATTTCAAATGAACATGGAGTTAAAGTATCAACAATTGAACATTTAATGGGTGCATTATTTGGATTAGGAATTGATAATGCTATAATTGAAATAAACAATGAAGAAGTTCCAATACTTGATGGATCTGGGAAAGTTTTTGTTGAAAAAATAAAAGAGGCTGGAATTTCAATTAGCAACAACCCTATAAAGGTGATCAAGATTAACAATAAAGTAGAATACAAAAACAATAAAAAAACAATTTGTATTGAGCCTAGTAAAATAAATTTAGAAATTGAATTTGAAATTAAATATAAAAATCCATTAATTGGAACACAAAAAAATAAAATTAAGATTTATGAAGATGATTTATCAGATGTATATGAGTCTAGAACTTTTTGTTTGTATGAAGATATTGAAAGTTTAAGATCGAGAGGTTTGGCTAAAGGTGGATCATTAGATAACGCAGTAGTAGTCAAAGACAACAAAATACTTAATAAAGAGAAACTTAGAAATGATCTTGAGTTTGTAAATCACAAAATTTTAGATTGTATGGGAGATCTTTATTTATCAGGGTACAAGATTATTGGTAAGTTAAGTTGTTCTCAAGGTGGTCATAAACTTACTAATGATTTGCTTAGAAAAGTATTTTCTGACCAAAAAAATTATACGATTATTGAAATAAACGAGAAAACTCTACCACATTCCTTAATTAATAAGCAAAATCTAAAAAATATAGCTTAATAATTTATTTATCAGTAATTTAAATAATCTGTTAAAAAATATAAATGAATTTTATAAAAATTTTTTTATCTTTATTTTTAGTTTTAATAATATTTTCATCCTGTACCAAAAAAGAAAAAGTAAGTGTTTTACAAAAGCAGGATTTAGAGTCTCAAATGATTGAACTTTACAATGAGGCTTATGATGAATTTTTAAATGGTGATACACGATTTGCTGCCCAAAAATTTAATGAGGCGGAACTAATATTCCCTCAATCTAAATGGGCACCAATTGCTGCACTTATGACAGCTTATGTTTATTATGCTGATGATTATTATTCTGATGCAATTTATGAGTTAGAGAGATTTTTAAAAGTTTATCCAAATCATAAAGATAAAGATTATGCTCATTTTTTATTGGCAATGTGTTTTTACGAAAATATAATTGATGAAAAAAGAGATCTGGGCCCACTTTTAAAATCAAAAAAAGAATTTGAAATAGTGATTAATAATTATCCTTCTACTGAATTTGCTGCTGATGCAAGATTTAAAATAGAGTTAATCAAGGATAGATTGGCTGGTAAGGAAATGTATGTTGGAAGACACTATCTAAAAAGCAAGAAATGGATACCAGCTATTAATAGATTTAAAAATGTTATTGAAAATTATGGAACAACTATTTATGTAGAGGAAGCTTTACATAGACTTGTCGAAACACATTATATTCTAGGTCTAGAGACAGAGGCACAAAAGTATGCGACTTTATTAGGATATAATTATCAGTCAAGTGATTGGTATAAAGCCTCATATAAAATTTTAAATGAAGATTATGATTTTTCTACAAAAAAATTTGAACAAAGAAAAACCCAAGATAAACAGTCTTTGTTAAAAAGATTTGTAGGAAAATTTAAAAAAATTTTCGAATAAATGAATAGAAAAAAAATTTTAGATAATTACAAAAAAGAAATTAAGAAATATCAAAAATATAGTAGGGCATATTATGATAAAAATAATTCATTAATTTCTGACTCAGATTTTGATGAAATAAAAAAAAAAATTATTCAATTAGAAAAAGCACACAAATTTTTAAAGGATCCAAATTCCCCAACTAATTCTATAGGATATAAACCATCTAAAAATTTTGAAAAAGTCTCTCACAGAGTTCCAATGCTTTCCCTTGCAAATGCTTTTAATGAAGAAGATTTAGATAATTTTGAGAAAAAAATATTAAATTATTTGAACAAAAAAAATGATTTTGAACTTGTTTATAGTGCTGAGCCAAAAATTGATGGCATATCTGCCTCACTAATTTATAAAAATGGTAAATTTTTGAAAGGTTTATCTAGAGGAGATGGAAAAGAAGGTGAAGATATCACAAGAAATCTTAAAACATTACAAGATATTCCAGATTTAATTACTGCAAATAATTTTCCTAAAGAAATAGATATTAGAGGAGAAGTTTTTATTCAAAACAGTGATTTTAAAAAATTAAACAATAAGTTTGCAAATCCTCGAAATGCTGCCTCAGGCTCTTTAAGACAAAAAGATCCGAATGAAACAAAAAAAATACCATTAAAATTTATTGCTTACAGTTATGGTTTCGAAAATGGAATGCAAATAGACAATCAAAAAGATTTTTTAAATAATCTCAAAATATGGGGATTTAAAATCAACCCTTTAAATAAAGTAATTGTGGGAACAAAAGATTTAATGAAAAATTATCAAGATATAGAAAACAAAAGAGCAGAACTAGATTTTGATATTGACGGTGTAGTTTATAAGATAAATGATTATAAGCTTCAAAAAAGACTTGGTAATGTAGCTAATTCACCTAGATGGGCTATAGCTCATAAATTTTCAGCAAATAGTGCTACCTCAAAGATTCTAAACATAGAAATCCAAATTGGAAGAACTGGTGCGTTGACACCAGTAGCAAAAATAAGACCTGTTAATATAGGAGGTGTTGTTGTTTCCAATGCAACTTTACATAATGAGGAAGAGATAATAAGAAAAGACATTAGAATAAATGACACGGTTCTAATTGAGAGAGCCGGAGATGTTATACCTCATGTTGTATCAGTCGATTTAAATAAAAGGGTCGATAAATCAAAAAAATTTGTTTTTCCGGTTAAATGCCCATCATGTGGATCTAAAACTGTAAAAGATTTTAATTTTGTTACAAAAAAAGAGGATGCAGTGAGAAGATGTTCAAGTGAAGGCTTTGATTGTGAAAAAGTAGCAATAGAAAAAATCAAGCATTTCGTTTCGAAAGAGGCATTTAATATAGAAGGATTAGGAAAAAAAATAGTTGAAAATTTTTGGAACTTAAACTTGATTAAGTTTCCACACGATATATTTAAGCTAGATTTTAATAAAATTGAAAATTTAGAAGGTTGGGGAAAACAATCTGTTGCAAATCTGAGATATTCTATAAATTTACGCAAAAGTATAACTTTTGAAAGATTTATTTATGCATTAGGTATAAGACATATAGGACTGGAGAATGCAAAGTTAATTTCAAGAAACTTAAAGACATTTAAAAATTTTTTATTAGTTTCTAATTCTGGGCAATTTGATGATTTGCTTAATATAGATGGAATAGGAGAAACTCAAATTAATTCTTTTAGAAATTTTTTTTTAAACAAAACAAATTTGAAGGTTTTAAATGAACTTAAAGGAATATTGAATATCAAGGATTCTAAAATAATCAAAAAAGATGGATTATTAAGCAATAAAACATTTATGTTTACAGGGAAGCTAATCGGAATAAGTAGAGCTGAGGCAAAGTCCCTGATCGAGGAAAATTCTGGATCAATAGTAAGCAGTGTATCTAAAAAGTTGGATTATTTGATAACAGGAGATAAACCAACAAAAAGAAAAATTGAAAATGCAAAAGAACTTAAGATTAAAATTATGAGCCAAAATGAATGGTTAAAAATGCTAAATTAGACTGGCTAACCATTTTTTTTCATTGTAATTTAAGTACATAGATAATTTGGAATAAACATCTAGATGATATTTGAATAAATAATCCTTTTCTTGATTGTTCAATAATTTAAAATTGATTAAGTCTTTATCTATTGGCGCCAAAGTTAGATTTTCAAATAATAATTTTTTATTATATTTTTTTATGTACAAGAGATTTTCAATTCTTATACCAAACTTTCCTTTTCGATAATAACCTGGTTCATTACTCAAAATCATACCCTCTTGTAATTTGATAGTATTATATTTTGATATTGCTTGAGGACCCTCATGCACATTTGAATAAAAACCTACACCATGACCTGTACCATGCTCATAATTCATTCCACTTTTTTTTAAACTTTTTCTTGCCAGTAAATCTATTTGTTTTCCATTATAATGTTTTTTAAAATTATTATTTACCACAGCAATATGTCCCTTTAAAACTTTAGTGAATATATTTTTAATATAGTTTTGTGGTTTTATAAAACATATGGTTCTTGTAACATCTGTAGTTCCATACTTATATTGACCACCAGAATCACATAAAAAAATTTCACTCTTTTTAATGATTTTTGCTGTTTTTTTCCTAGCCCTGTAATGAATTATAGCACCGTTTTTACCTGCACCAGCAATAGTGTTAAAGCTTGGTGATAAATATTTAACATTTTTTTTTCTAAAACTTTCTAATTTTTTTTGAGCATCAAATTCAGTTATCTGCTTTTTATTTGATATTTTTATCCAATATAGGAATTTTGTAAGTGCCACACCATCATGAATATGAGCTTCAATCATATTACTTATTTCTTTTTTATTTTTGATTGCTTTTAGTAAATAAATTGGATCATGTTTATTTACTACTTTTAAATTTTTTTTAATTAAATCTTCAAAGAAAATTGAACAAGTTTTGTTATCTATTATTATTTTTTTTCCTTTAAGTTTTTCAAAAAAACAATTTAAATCTTTATAATTAATTATTTGACGATTATTTAATCTTTTTTCTACAATTAATTTTTTTGTTTGAGATTTTTTAGAAACAAAAAAAAATTTATTCTTGCTACCTAATATCATTTGACAATTTGGTATAGGACTATAAGGGTTATCACTTCCTCTAATATTCATAAGCCAAGCAACATTCTCAGGTGCACTTACAAACAAATAATCAGACTTATATTTCTTTAAAATATTCGAGACTTTCTTTATCTTTATCTTATGTTCTTGTCCTATAATTTTTTTATTTAACGTAAAGAACGGTTTTGAGTGGTAAATCTTTTTTGTGAAAATCTTATCAATTAAATTTGGTTCAATTTTTTTGGTTTTATTGTATTTTGAAAAAAATTTATTTATTTGATCTGAGGTAAATATTGTGGGATCAAAACCTAGTGTTACATTTTTAAATACTTTACAATTCACAATTTTGCTCAAATCAATGATCTTAAAATATTTACCAGACTCTATTTGTGCTTGGAGAGTATATCTACCATCCACAAATAAATAATTTTTTTCTTTTAAAATTACAGCATATCCAGCTGATCCAGAAAAATTTGAAATTAAACTTAGTCTATCTTTTTTTGGATATTCTGAAAAAAACTCATCATTTTTCGGGACCACATACCCATTAATACCAAAATTTTCAAATTTTTTTTTTAAGTTATTTAATCTTTTTTGGATCATTTCAATTTTTTTTGATATCTAATCCAACCTGGACTTCTCGCACTATCCTCAAATTCATAATCTTGATTAAAATCAAAATCTTCAATATCTTCTTTATTTTCATCAGAAAAAGAATTTTTCTCCAAGTTTTTTTCAGGAAGCTCATCAATAAATCTTGATGCCATACTATCTATCCAGTCACCTTGATAAAATCTATTCATTGAAAATGAGATAATAGCCTTTTTTTTAGCTCTAGTTATTCCAACATAAGCAAGCCTTCTTTCTTCTTCTAAGCCACTTTGACCTTTTTCCTCAATAGATTTTTGATGTGGAAAAAGACCTTCTTCCCACCCAGGAAGAAAAACAGCATCAAACTCTAATCCTTTTGCAGCGTGCATTGTCATCATATTAACTTTTTCTCCTTCCCAATCTTGATCTATAGAAGTTGCTAAGGAAACATGTTCAAGAAAACTTTCTAAATTATCAAATTCTTTCATAGCACTTAAAAGCTCTTTTATATTTTCTAGTCTATTTTCATTTTCGGTGTCTTTCTTATTTTTAAGCATAGCTGAATAGCCAGACTCATCCAAAACGATTTGTAATAACTTTACATGATTTAATTTCTTATTAATCAAATCATTTCTCCATTTAGAAATTACTTCTAAGAACAAAACAAGACCAATCTTTGCTTTTGGTTTGATAAGATTTTTTTCAATCATTTTTTTTGAGGAGCTTTCCAAGGATAATAAATTTTCTTTTGAAAATTCATGAATTGATTTCAAAGTGCTATCACCAATAGATCTTTTTGGATTATTAACTATTCTCTCAAAAGCTAAATCATCTTTTTCTTGGTAAATTAATCTAAGATAAGCAATACAATCTTTTATTTCAGCCCTTTCGTAAAATTTTGTACCACCTAAAATTCGATATGGCATCCCAATTTTTAAAAATCGTTCCTCAAATTCCCTCGTTTGGAAGATTGCTCTTACTAAAATAGCAATATTATTAAAGGTATGTTCTTTTTTAATTTTTTCTATTTCATCAGAAATACCCACAGCTTCATCTTTACCGTTTTTAAAACAATTTAATTTTATTAATTCTCCATCTTCCATTGACGTTTTAAGAGTTTTTCCAACTCTGTTTTGATTATTTGAGATAAGTTCAGATGCCACCGAAAGTATATTTTGAGTCGATCTATAATTTTGTTCAAGTCTTATAATTTTTGTATTTTCATAAACTTGATCGAATTCTAAAAAATTTTTTATTTCCGCACCACGCCAACTATAAATAGATTGATCATCATCCCCCACACAGCAAATGTTCTTATTTTTTTCAGCCAATAAGTGTAGCCATTTACTTTGTATGAAATTTGTATCTTGGTATTCATCAACTAGAATATATTTAAAATTTCTTAAATAAATTTCTCTAATATCAATATTTTTTTCTAAAATTTTAACAGCATGCAAGATTAAATCCCCAAAATCACAAGAATTGAGATCTAATAATTTTTTTTGATAAATTTTGTATAAGGGTAAAATAGTCTTTTCGTAAATGTCTTTTTGGTTTATGATTACTTCATTTGGATAGTATCCTTTATTTTTCCAACGATCTATAATTGTTAAAATATATTTTGGAGCTAGTTGTTTAACGTCTATATTTTCGGCTTTACAAATATTTTTTATAAGTCTTATTTGATCATCAGTATCTATGATTGTAAAATTTGAATTTAAACCTGCTGCAGATGCATGTTTTCTTAACAACTTTACACAAATTGAGTGAAAAGTACCAAGCCAAGGAAGTCCAGCAGTAGACCCTAACATCTTAGCAACTCTAATTTGCATCTCTTTAGCTGCTTTATTAGTAAAAGTTACAGCTAGTATTTGGTTGGGATATGCTTTTTTTTCTTTTATGATATTTGCAATTCTGGCTGTTAAAACCTTTGTTTTGCCTGATCCTGCCCCGGCAACTATGAGTAAAGGGCCGTCAAGATGGTTTACAGCATCTATTTGTGCTTTATTTAGGTTTTTTAAATATTCAGAGTTTACCATTCAAAATTTTTTATTATAAGTTAATTCAGTCATTATGAATAAACATAATTCTTTAATTAAAAAAATTAATCATAGATTCTTATCCATAAATAATTCAATAGAAAGCTATTTCAATAAATTTAAATATTTTAAAAAAAATTTTAAAAAAAATGAATTTATAAGGAATAATAGAGTTTTTTTTGGCTTCTCGGCAGTTGTTATTTTGACACTTAGTTATTTTTTGATCCCAACAATGTACAATAAAAATATGATTCAAGCTGAAATAAAGAATCATGTTTTTAAAAAGTATAAAATTGATGTAAAATTTAATGAAAAACTAAGATATGGTTTATTACCTAAGCCACATTTTGTAACCAAAAATTTGTCTATTTTAAAAGACAAAAAAGAAATAGGAAACGTTCAAAATTTCAAAGTATTCATTGAGATAGGAAAATTTTTTTCATTCAATGATGTTCATGCTAAGGATTTAATTTTTTTGAGAACCGATTTCAATGTCGGCAGAGAAGATATAGATTTTTTTATAAAATTATTAAAGACTGAACCAAATGAAAATAAGATAATTTTTAAAAAAAGTAATATTTTTTTTAGAGGTGAAAATGATGAGCTTTTATTTTTGAATAAAATTTATAATAGTAAATTTTTTTACGACTCATTTAATCTAGAAAATTTATTTACATCAAAAAATGAAATTTTTAACATTCCTTACAAGTTGACTATAAAAAATGATAAATTTAACAAAAATATATTTATGAAATTTAACTCAAAAAAAATTAGATTAGATATTGAAAATACCATTGATTATAATGATGAAGTAAAAAAAGGGTTAGTAGAACTTTTATTTATAAATAAAAATATTTTTTTAGATTATCAAATTAAAAAAAATTCATTATCATTTTCTTCAGAAAATAAGAAAACTCTCAATGGTTTTATAGATTTTAAACCCTTTTTTCTTAAAGCAGATTTATTTTATGACGGAATAAGTACTAAAAATTTATTCAACCCAGAATCTTTCTTGATCGATTTAATAAAATCAGAGGTATTAAATAATGAAAACTTAAATATCGATATAAATTTAAATGTTGATGATATAACAAACCTAAACGAGTTAAATGATTTATATTTAAATATTGGATTAGATCAAGGGGAAATAACTTTGTCAAAATCAAAAGTTATGTGGAAAAATAACTTAGAAATCTCACTCAAACAAGGATTGGTAAATTACGATAAAGATGAAATTTCTTTAGTTGGGAAATTGTTAATTAAAGCTAAAAATATAAATGATTTTTATAAGTCATTTCAGGTTAAAAAAGTTAATAGAAAAAAAATAAATGAGATAGAATTAGATTTTGTTTATAACTTTAACGAAAAAATGTTTTTATTTGACAACGTAAAAATAGACAAAAAGTCTAATAATAAGATAGATAAATTTATCAATAAGTATAACTCAAATAAAAAAAAGTTTTTTAATAAAATAACTTTTAAAAATTTTATTAATGATTTTTTCAAAGTTTATTCTGGATAAACCATTTTCTTAGGATTTACTATTCGATCGAAATCTTTTTCACTTAATAATCCAGTTTTTAAAACTTCTGTTTTTAAAGTTGTCTTATTTTTTAAAGCATTTTTCGCAATTTTAGCTGAATTGTCGTATCCAATATGTGGCGCAAGCGCCGTAACTAACATTAATGAATTATCCAAATATTCCTTAATTTTAATTTTGTCTGCTTTTATTCCTCTTACGCAAAATAAACCAAAATTTTTAGAACTATCAGCTAACAAATCAATTGATTGTAAAATATTATGAGCAATCAGTGGTTTAAACACATTCAATTCAAAGTGGCCATGAGAACCAGCCATTGTTATACCATTATGGTTTCCAATAACTTTCACGCATACCATAGTCACTGCCTCTGATTGAGTGGGATTTACTTTGCCAGGCATGATTGAAGAACCAGGTTCATTTGATGGAAGAATAAGTTCGCCATATCCTGCTCTAGGCCCAGATCCTAAAAATCTGATATCGTTGGCAATTTTCATTAAGCAAACTGCTGTAGTATTTAAAGTTCCTGAAAAATTAACTATTTCATCGTGGGCTGCCAAAGCAGCAAATTTATTTTTTGTTGGTTTAAAAGGAAGTTTGGTGATTCTTTTAATTTCATAAATGATTTTTTTATCAAAGCCTTTTTTACTATTAATACCTGTCCCTACAGCAGTACCACCTTGAGCTAATAGGTAAATTTCATTTAAAGCATTTTTTATTCTTAAAATGCAATCTTCTAATTGAGATTGATACCCTGAAAATTCTTGACCTAAAGTTAAGGGAGTTGCATCTTGTAAGTGTGTTCTACCAACTTTGACAATTTTTTTGAACTGAGATACTTTTTTTTTAAGCTCTTTATTTAACAATTCTAATGATGGTAAAAGCTTAGATTTTGTCTCCATAGCTATCGCAATATGCATTGCTGTTGGAAATACATCATTAGTAGACTGGGACTTATTTACATGATCATTTGGATGAACAGGTTTTTTTGTTCCCTTTTTTCCACCTAAAATTTCTATAGCTCTATTTGCAATAACTTCGTTAACATTCATATTAGTTTGTGTGCCAGATCCTGTTTGCCAAACCTTAAGTGGGAAATGTTCATTTAATTTACCTGTTATAACCTCATTAGAAGCCTTAACTATAGCTTTAGAGATATGTGGTAAAATTTGTTTTTCTTTACTATGAACTATTGCAGCAGCTTTTTTAATGATTGCGATAGATTTAATTAAGACAGGCCTTACTAAAAATTCTCCAATATCAAAATATTTTTTTGATCTTTGAGTGGAGGCGCCCCAATACTTATCATTAGGAACACTAATGGAACCTATACTATCAAATTCTTTTCTTAATTTCATTGATTAACAAGTAATTAATAAATTATTATAAATATACATTAATTTTATAAAATTATAGGAGTATTATGTCAAA
>MDTD01005816.1_pt1 | contig 11022 bp, 9 predicted proteins | sample 811221 | NCBI WGS metagenome assembly MDTD01 (sample SAMN05326646, study PRJNA326480) | marine metagenome | isolation source: seawater | place: Pacific Ocean: South West | collected 2011
GGTTTATACATACAAAAAAGAAAATGAAAAAATACACATATAGCTCAAAAATAAAAATCGGCCTCCTCTTCTTTGGGCTGGCATTAATGGCTGGAGCTATTTTTTATTCAAATTATATAGTTTCACAGCTTAGAGATGATAACAGACAGATAGTCACAGTTTATTCAAGGATTATTGCAAATACTATTAATGAAGAGAGTGATGCTAATCTAGGTTTTGTATTTGATGAAATTATTAAAAAAGTTCAATTCCCTATTGTATACACTGACAAACTAAATTCTCCACTTTATTCAAGGAATATTGATCAAAATAAAAATAAAGATGAAATGCTAAACCTCATTAAGAGTATGGATAAAAATAATAAGCCAATCCCGATAGAATATTATGATTCAGGGTCAAACTCAAAAATGCTTTTGGGATATTTACATTTTGGCGACTCAATTCTTGTTCAGAGGCTAGAGTGGTTACCGTATCTTGAAATATTAATAGTTTTAATGTTCGTTATTGTAGGTTTTTTAGGTTTTAATTCAATTCGTGAAAATGAAAAACGCTTAATATGGGTTGGGATGGCACGTGAAACCGCACACCAACTAGGAACTCCTATTTCAGCAATGATAGGTTGGATTGACAGAATTAATTCACACCCTAAAGAATCAAAAAATATTGCAAAAGAAATGCGTTCAGACATGATGAGATTAGAGCAGATTGCTGATAGGTTTAGCCAAATGGGCTCACAATCTCCTTTGGATAAATTATCTGTTACACAATTAATTAATGAGCAAGCAAAATATTTAAGAAAAAGAATACCATCACTTGATAAAGATATAGAATTAGAAATTAAAATTATTGATGAAATTAGTATTATGGGCAATTCAGTTTTGTTAGGATGGGTACTGGAAAACTTAATTCGTAACGGTATTGATTCAATCAAAAAAGAAAAAGGAAAAGTTCAAATAATTGTGAGAGCTATGAACGAATTTGGATGTATTTATATTAAAGATAACGGTAAAGGCATTAATAAAAAAGACTGGAAGAATGTATTTAAACCAGGATTTTCATCAAAAAAAAGAGGGTGGGGTCTTGGATTATCCTTAGTTCAAAGAATTATTGAACAAATTCATCGTGGTAGCATATTTGTTAAATCAAGTTCAGCAAGCGATGGTACGGTATTTCAAATAAAACTCAATCAGCAAAGATAGTTTATTTTTTTTATCGATTTATAGCTAATTTTTAATCACTAAACTGGAGTTAAATTGAAAACTTTATTATTTATACAGGCTGCACAAGGTGCTGGAATGATGGCATATTTGCCTTTTATTTTAATCTTAGCAATTATGTATTTTTTAATGATTCGGCCTCAAGCTAAACGCCAAAAAGAAAAACAGGCAATGATACAGGCGCTAAAAAAAGGTGATAAAATCGTTACTATTGGTGGTATTCATGGCACTATAGCGGGATTTAAGGATAAAGATAAAAAAACTCTTTTGCTGCAAGTAGACTCAAATACAAAAATGACTGTCAACAGAGCATCTGTTTCAAACCTAGCAGGCAAAAACGATTCTCAAAATGAGCAAATTGAGGAAAATTAATTATGACCGCAAAAAGCGTAGTTCATTACGGTAATCCAATACTTAAAAAAAAGTGTAAGCCTGTTACAGATTTTAGCAATTTAGATCCTTTGATCAATGATATGTTTGACACAATGTATGAGGAAAATGGCATAGGTTTAGCAGCAAACCAAATAGATGTAGATTTACAATTGTTTGTTGTAGATATTTCAGACATAGATGAAGAGGGAGAATCTATTCATGTTTTTGCTAATGCTGAAATTGTTGAAGCTGAAGGTGAATCTTGGATGAATGAAGGTTGTTTATCCGTTCCTGACGTAAGATTAGATGTAAAACGTCCAAATAAAATCACACTAAAATATCAAGATAGATATGGTAATAAATTCACAAACAAGTTTGATGCTCTATTAGCAAGAGTAATTCAGCATGAAGTAGATCATTTAAATGGAAATTTGATTATCAATAGAGTATCAAAAGCTGAAAAAATAAGCGTCAACAAAGAGCTTAGAACAATAAAAGAAAATTCATTAAAAACGATGAAATCAAAAGAGATTCATTAACAACGTTAACTTATATAAACTATCATGCCAGGGTAAAAAATGAAGATCATTTTTATGGGAAACCCTGAATTTGCATGTCCATCTCTTAAGGCTATAAGTAGTTCTAATCACCAGATTATTGGAGTTGTAAGCAATCCTCCAAAAAGAATGAAGCGATCCAGTAATGTTTCATATACTCCTATTGGAAATTTAGCAAGAAAACTCAATTTAGATTTATTTACACCAGAAAAACTTTCAAATCCAAATTTGAAAGAATGGATAGTGGATTTAAAGCCAGATATTCTTGTGGTAGTAGCTTTCAAAATCCTTCCAAAAACTATAACTGATATTCCAAATCTTAAAGCAGTTAATCTTCATGCATCATTACTTCCCAAATATCGAGGAGCTGCACCCATTCATCATGCCTTGATAAATGGAGACACGGTTACCGGAAATACAACTTTTTTAATACAACCAAAAGTTGATACCGGAAATATAATACTCCAGCAAAAAATAGATATTAAACCCAACGATAACTTTGCAACCTTATCAAAGAAAATGTCAGAGTTTGGAGCAGAACTGCTTATTGAATCATTGAAAGTTATTGAAAATCCTAATTTTAAACCTATGTCTCAAGATGATTCTGTTGCAACTTTTGCACCTAAAATAGATAAATCATTTGGAAAGATTGACTGGAGCGAATCGGCAAATCTCATTTATTCAAAGATTAAAGCCTTATCTTTTTCTCCTGGAACTTTCGCTAATATTAATGGAAAAAGATTAAAAATATATGAATCAAGACTAACTTCAAAAAAATTAGATGACCGGCCAGGAGCAGTGGTTTGTATGGATAATAAAATTTTTGTTTCATGTTTAGATTTCTCCCTTGAATTGATAGATGTTCAGTTCGAAGGAAAGAAAAAAATGTCAGCAATAGATTGGTTTAGAGGTATAAATGAACACTCTGGATTAAAGTTTGATCAATAATGATAATTCGAGGCTTCACGCATATAATATCGTTTTAAAACACGAATCTAAAGGCCTACAGCTAAAATTAGTGAGGCAAGAATATTTCATTAAAAATAAGTTATCACCAAATGAGCGAAACAGATCTATGGCGCTATCCAATGAGGTGGTTAGATGGAAGAGATCTTTAGATGAATGGATATCAAAATCGTTAAATAAGCCAATAAACAAATTACCATTGAATGTTTTATGTATTTTAAGATTAGGCTATTATGAATATGTTATGGATGATTTTGTCCCTCCTCATGCAGCGGTAGATTCGTGGGTAGAATTATCAAAAAAATTAAATAATAAAAAAATATCAGGCCTTATTAACGCAGTCCTAAGAAAAGCAAAATACATAGAAAAAAACACCATTAATAATCTTAAGAATTTAGGCTCTCGATTTTCATTTCAAGATTGGATGGTAGAAAGTTGGTTAAAAAAATATGGACGATCACAAACAATTGATCTTTGTAGGCACCTCAATCATAAACATGAAATTGATATGAGGCTTGATACTTCTAGTGAAGAAATAAAAAAATTATTAAAGGATAAAAAAATTGAATGGAGCTTTAGCCCTTTTTCAAAAAACTATATTAGAATTAAGTCTGGGTTAAGAAACATTTTATTTTCAAATATTTACTCTAATGGACATATTTTTGTTCAAGACCGTGCAGCAGGAGCTGTTGTTGAGGCATTGGACCCATTGCCAGGAGATATTGTTTTAGATGTATGTGCAGCTCCAGGGACAAAATCTATTTATATTTATGAAAAAATGAAGGGCGAGGGTAAGCTTTTCTCTTACGATTTTAATCAATCTAAGATTGACAATGCTATAAAGCAAACTAAACAGTTAGGAATGGATATAAAATGGAAAAGAATGGATGCTTCATTAGATAGTTATCCCATGGCTGATAAAATTTTGATAGATGCTCCCTGTTCAGGCACTGGAGTAATTGCTCGAAAACCTGATATAAAATGGAGGAGAAATTCCAGCGATATAGTGAAATTCGCTCTAATTCAGAATAAGATTATAAACAATGTTTCTAGGTTTTTAAAAAAAGGTGGAGTGATTGTTTATGCGACTTGCTCATTGGAGGACCAAGAAAACTGGAATGTGGTAAGGTCATTCCTTAAATTGAACCCGGATTTTAAACTAGAATCTGTAGAAAGAAAAATACCTGATCAATGGTTGAATAGCAATAAATGTCTTGAAACCTTCCCCCCAAGGGACAATGTTGATGGAATGTTTGCTGCAAAGATAAAAAAATGTTAAAAAAAATAATTAATTTTACATTATCTCTAACCACTTCATCCCTTTTGATCTTCATTATTTTTGATTGGTTGATCATGCCCATATACATTCGAAAAGGTAACAGTGTAGTTGTTATGAATCTTCAGGGAAAAGATGTTAAAAGAGCCTTAAAACAATTAGAATCCGAGGGGTTTAAAGCCGAAATATTTGACACTCTTTACACATCAAAGTTTGATCCTGAAACTATTATTGATCAGTATCCTATTTCTGGGAGCAGGGTGAAAAGAGGAAGAACGATAAGATTAAAGGTTGCTCAACAGGAAAAAATGATCATGGTTCCAAATCTAGTTGGTCAATCACGAAGAAGTGCTGAGATATCGCTTCAGCAAATAGGTTTAAATATTGATACAGTTTACACAGAATATAACCCAGACTATCAAAAAGGAACCGTAGCGTGGCAATTTCCCAAGTCTGGTGATCAAATTAAAAAAGGATATGGTTTACAATTGACAATAAGCATGGGTCTTCCTCCAGATTTTTTTCAAGTTCCACAGCTATTTGGACTTAGTTTAAATAGCGCAAAGAAAGAGCTTGTCAGATCAAAATTTAGCTTAGGAAAAGTATCTTACCAGCAAAATGAAGACCTAATTCCATATACCGTTTTAGATCAGTCAATTATACCCGGAACGGTTCTAGATGAATCAACTAAGATTGATTTGGTTGTAAGCATTCTTGATTTGCAGGATATTTTTGATAAACTTCAAAATGATAAATGATTTCTTTGTATCAATATTGTCGCAAGGCTACTCATGTATTTAGCTTAATCATTCCTATTTCATATTGTTATTTTATTACTGATAAGAACAGCGCTAGCATTGTCATGGCACTACTTACACTGATGTTTATTTTTATTGATTCCCTTAGATTAAAATTAAATTTTATAAGAAGATTTTTTGCCTTATTTTTTAACAAAATGCTAAAAGACCATGAATTAAAAGGAAAATTTACAGGTGCTACGTGGGTAATGATATCTTCAACTTTAGTTATAGCAATTTTTCCAAAAAATATTGCAGTTATTTCACTAATATTTATGAGCATTGGCGATACGGTTGCTGGTTTATTTGGAAAGAATTATGGTAGAATAAGAATTGGCAGAAAAACTCTGGAAGGTTTTTTAGCTGGTCTTTCTTCATGTTTAATAATAGCATACTTATACAAACCGTTACCGTTACAAATAACAGCATCTGGAGCTTTTTTTGGCATGCTTATTGAAGCTCTTCCATTACCCCTTGATGACAATCTTAAAATTCCGATAATATCCTCATTAGCAATGTCGTTATTAATGAGTATAAAATAAATGTCTTTTTTATTTCCATCAGTGTTGTGGGGCTTGTTTGCATCACTAATCCCCTTAATTATTCATTTATTTAACCAAAATACTACTAAAACCGTTGAGTTTTCATCAATTCAACATATCAAAGCTTTAGAGAACGATTCAATTCGAAGCCTTAAATTGAAGCAGTGGATTTTAGTTTTAATTCGAACTATTATAATCGTTTGTCTGATTTTGATGTGCTCTGGACCAATTCAACGCAATAATTCAAAATGGGTCCCAAGCACCAAAGAATCCGTTGCAGTTATAGTTATTGATAATTCTGCTAGTCTAGGTGTCGAAAAAAATGGAGAGACCTATCTTGAAAAAAACATTTCTTTGCTTCCTAGAATATTTTCGGCATTCGAGGGAGTAACAAATCTTAAAATATATCAGACAAATCCTCCAAAAATGATCTTTAATGATTTTATTGAGGAGGGTATTGAAGTAGATTACGAAAACTTGAAAATTCAACAGTCTATGGGGAAGGACAATCTATGGTTTTTTGTAGATTCAATCCTCCAGTTTGTTAATGATAATACTCCAAATAAAGAATTATATATTCTTAGCGATATCCCATCTAATCCACCATCAAATTTTATGAATAATCATGATGAATGGCAGTTTTACTTTACTGAAAATGATAAAGCTTTAAATAATCTATCCATTAATACAGTTTCTACCGTTAATCAAATGAAACTTCCAAATCATCTATTAAAATTAAATACTAGAATAGAAAACTCTGGTAATACGGAAAGAAAAAATATTCCAATTGAGCTATATTTAAATGAAGAAAGAATTGGTCAAATTGTTTCGAGTTTTACGATGAACCGAACAAAGGACTTTCTATTTCAAGCATACCCTGGTAAAAGCGGAATAATTAAAGGTAGGATTGAAATTAGCAAAGATGATTTTGCATTTGATAATACTAAAACCTTTGAAATGTATATCCCTGAAAGAATATCATGTAAAGTTATAGCTTCAGATGTTAGTAAATCATCATTAATAAAAATTGCTCTTGATTCAATTAGCGGAAATGATAGCCTTTTAGATATCGAATTAAAAGAAATGCCTTCTATTGATATTCTTTATCTAGATCAAACAGATGTCTTATTTTTACTTGACCCCGCAAACATAACCCCAAAGGGGATTCAGGCATTAAAAATTTTCCTTCAAAAAGGTGGCTCAATATTTTGGATTAGCGGTCAAAACTATAGAAATATTGATAGTGAAGTTTTAGTGAACCTAAATCTGCCCATATACCAAAACACAGTTTCTGTAGGGTCAGATTCTTATTTTTCAGCAAATATTGTAAATCGAGAAAATCCTATTTTCAATGAGCTAAACCTGAGAAATCCGAAATCATCTTTACCTAAAATTTTTAAATACAATAAGGTTGAAACAAAAAAAAATCATAAACAAATTCTTACACTGAATAACAATGATCCTCTTTTAGTAGAGATTCAATCTAATTCAAGTAAAATCCTTTTTTTATCATCACCAATGGATCTTGAATGGAATAATTTAGGTCTTAAGGGTCTTATAATACCCTTACTTCATCGTTCTATCATTTTAAGCGCAATAGACGAATTTAACACAACATCTATTGAGATTGGGATGGTTAAAGAAATAAAAGTCCCAAGTCAGTTAATTAATCAGAAATGGAAATTAATTACACCTAAAAAAAATGAGATTTTTATTATCCCTAACTATGAAAAAGAGCGGTTAGATATAAAATCAACTAATGAGCTTGGATCTTACGATGTATACGTTAATGACGAATTTTATACTGCATTTTCAACAAGCCTTTCAAAGTATGAGGCTCCAAAAATAAGAGCAAACCTCAATGAATTAGTTAGCAACTTTCAAACTAATAGGGCAAGCATTCTTCCTAATAGTCAAAATATAGTTGAATTAATTAAATCTAAAAGACATGGAAAATCTTTGTGGAGGATCTTTTTGACATTTGCGGTTTTCTTGTTTCTTGTCGAGTCATTCTTAAGTAGGCCGATTTCAAGGAAACCAGCTAGTTGATTGAAAAAAAAGAATCTAGCTTTACTGTTGAAGATGCATTTTTAGTTGGAGTAGTATTTGGAGATCTTAGCTCTGATAAAGTGGGTGAACATCTTGAGGAACTTGAGCTTTTAGCAAATACTGCAGGAGCTAATGTCATACATAGATATACTCAAAAGTTAAATAGAATAAACCCATCTTTTTTTATTGGTCCCGGGAAAGCTCAGCTGATTGTTGAGCATGCAAAGAGCTTAAATGTTAAGCTAATAATTTTTGATGATGAGCTCAGTCCTGCTCAAATCAAAAATTTCTCTAATTTATCTAAAAGTATTAAGGTTATTGATAGAGGTTCATTAATCCTTGAAATTTTTTCACAACACGCAAAAACAAAAGAGGCGAAAACTCAAGTTGAATTAGCTCAGTTAGAGTATATGCTTCCAAGATTAACAAAAGCTTGGACCCATCTTGAAAGACAGATGGGGGGAATTGGTACAAGAGCAGGAGCCGGTGAAACACAAATTGAAGTTGACAGAAGGCTGGTTAGAGCAAGAATATCAAATCTTAAAAAGGAGCTAGATAAGATTGACAAAGAAAGGGAAACCCAAAGAAAAAAAAGAAAAGAAAATTACAAAGTCGCCTTAACTGGATATACAAACGCAGGTAAATCAACTTTAATGAAAGCTCTTTCAGGATCAAATGTATTTATCCAAAATCAATTGTTTGCTACGCTTGATACGACAATTCGCTCTGTAGAAATAGACAAAAGTCACAATATTTTGCTTAGCGACACTGTTGGATTTATTAGAAAGTTACCACATAATCTCATAGCTAGCTTTAGAAGCACATTGAAAGAAGTAGTAGAGTCTGACCTTATCTTGATAGTGTTAGATTCATCAAGTGAATATATTGATGACCACTATAAAACTATAATAAATGTTCTCAGTGATATTGGTGCAAAAAATCAAACCCTAATAGTTTTAAATAAAATAGATTTAATTAAATCAAAAAGTAGATTTGAATTTCTTAAAAATCTATTCCCAGATGGAATTTATGTATCTGCATTAGATCAGTTAAGGATAGAGTCATTAAAAAAATCAATCACAAGCATAATGGATAAAGATCATATTGTAATTGAATTGCAATTACCCTACAATAAACCAAAAGAAATTGCATTTTCCCAGGAAGGTGTTGAAATAATAAAAAGATATTATAAAAGCGACCATGTTTATTTAAAAATAAAAGGACCAGTAAAGAGAATTGATCAAATTAAAATTTTATTAAATAAATAAAAAACCCCGAAAATTCGGGGTTTTTTATTTACAATAGTATCGATTTCAGGATCCGTATAAAACACGGTAGAGCTCTCTATATTTAGCAAACTTCCTTTATCCAAAGTAGGAAAGGCCTGTTTTTTAAATATAGAAGTTGGACTCTAGGATAAAGGTTGAAGATCCTGAAATTCAACTACCATTGTAAAGTTTGACAATACAGATGATAAAAATTTTTAGCAACCGAAATCTGAATTATGGTAGATTAAATTTTATTCAATTCACCCTCTGAAGAAGCAACTGCCACCGCAACGCTGGCATCACCTGTCACATTTGTTACTGTACGTAGCATATCTAAAATTCTATCAACACCTAAAATTAATGCTATTCCAGCGCTAGGCACCGAAATAGCTTCAAGAATGATTACTAGCATTATTACTCCTGCGCCAGGAACCGCTGCTGTTCCTATTGAGGCTAGAACAGCTGTTAAAACAATCGTTAATTGAGCTCCTAGAGTTAAATCCATCCCAAGTGTTTGAGCAATAAAAACTGCAGCGACCGCTTGATAGAGTGCAGTTCCATCCATATTTATTGTAGCTCCCAATGGAAGCACAAATGATGAAACTTCTTCAGAGACTCCTAACTTTTCTTCACACCTTTCCATTGTAACAGGTAACGTTGCCCCGCTTGAGCTCGTTGAGAATGCAAGAAGTTGCGCTGGAGCAAGACCCTGATAAAATCTTTTAATTGACATGTTTGAAAATAATTTTAAGACGATCGTATAAGTGAAGAGGGTTTGAAAAGTAAGGCCAACAATAACGGCAAACATATAAAAACCTAGTGCACCTAGTAGCTCTAAAACATTATTAATATTTTTACCAGCTATAGATGTGATCGTATCTGCGATTAATGCAAAAACACCGTATGGAGCCATAAACATAATATTATCAACAAGCTTAATAACGAGCTCATTTATACCTTCGAAAAAATCAAGGACAGGTTTTGCTTTTGTTTTATTTATTTGAATGAGGGCAATTCCAATTATAATTGCGACAAAAACCACTTGAAGCATATTACGATTATTTGATGCAGAATTAAAAAAGTTGCTTGGAACCATATCAACTATTGGTTGCAATGCGCTTCTTTCTTTTACTTCTTCCGCTGCTTCAACTCTGCCTGATACAGAAGATTGATATGTGTCTTGAAGTTTTGATTTCATATCATCTGGAACCGTTGCGCCAGGCTCAAGAAGATTAACTGAAAGAAGGCCAATAGTAACAGCAACGGTCGTTGTTGCAATGTAAATTGAAATTGTTCTTCCACCTATACGAGATAATTTTTTTAAATCAGATAGCGAGGCTACTCCTGTAATAAGTGATGATAGAACAAGGGGGACAGCAATTAATTTAAGCAGATTTATAAATATTTTTCCAAAGGGTGAAACCCAATTTGAAACAAACACTCCCCATCCTTGTGTCGCAGCGAGGACTCCAAAAAGTAAACCCAATACAAGACCTATGATTATTTTCCAGTGTAATTCAAGTTTCATAATTAACCTAATTAAATCAATTTTTTTAAAATATCTAGATTGTTAAATCTAAACTATAAATAACTTATAAATGATAATGACATAATTAAAATTAACTTTAAATACTTTTAATTACTAACTTTCTACTACATATGATATACTTGTCAATAATCCTAATTTACCTTTTAACCTTAATTGCACTAGGTGCATATAAGGCTAAAAAAATTAAAACTCAGTCAGATTTTGCCGTTGCAGGCAGAACTTTGACTCCATGGATACTTTTAGGGACCATGCTTGCTACTTGGCTTGGAACTGGCTCTGTTCTTGGTAATGCTGGCAAGGCCTATCAGACTGGTTTAGCTGCATTGATATTACCGCTTGGAGGTGTATTAGGTGTCGTAGTTTTAACTCAGATTGCTGGAAAAGTTAGAGCCTATGAAAAGTTTACTGTTCCTGAAATTTTAGGTGATA
>MDTD01186641.1_pt1 | contig 11022 bp, 9 predicted proteins | sample 811221 | NCBI WGS metagenome assembly MDTD01 (sample SAMN05326646, study PRJNA326480) | marine metagenome | isolation source: seawater | place: Pacific Ocean: South West | collected 2011
CGCGCGTCCGCGGCGCCGCTCGTCGGCAAGTTTCTCGAACTGGCGGCACCGGGAGACCTCGTGCCCGGCGCGGATGCCTATGGCCCGGTGCGTGACGACGTGGCGGTCGTGCCCGCGCTGAAGAACGGCGAGACCATCGGCTGGGTGTTCCTGACTTCCGACTTCGTACCGACGGCGGGTTACTCCGGCAAGCCGATCCACATCCTGGGCGGCGTCTCGACGGAGGCGGTGATCACCGGCGTGCGGCTGGTCAAGCATTCCGAGCCGATCGTGCTGGTCGGCATTCCCGACGCACGCATCCGCGAAGTCACGGAAGCCTATGCGGGCCTCGATCTGAAGAGGGCTGCCGCCGGACAGCAGGACCATGAACTCGACATCGTGTCGGGCGCCACCGTCACCATCATGATCATCGACGATTCCATCCTGCGTGCCGGGCTGAAGGTGGCAAGGGCGCTCTCGCTGGGCGGGCTGGCACCGGAGGAAGGCGCGGCGAAGGCCTCACGCCTGCTCGACCGGACCGTCGACACGGTGGAGGACTGGCAGACACTGACCGGCGACGGTTCCGTACGTCACCTCACCCTCGACGTGGCCACCGTCAACGCCGATTTCGCCGCGCTCGGCGATCCGCGCACCGAACGCCACGCCGAACCGGGTCCCGATTCAGATCCCTATGTGAATGTCTGGACGGCGCTTGTCAGCCAGCCTTCCATCGGACGCAGCCTGCTGGGCGACGGCGAATACGAAAACCTGAAGGCGACACTTAAGGAAGGCGAGGAAGCCATCCTGGTCGCCGGCAACGGGCGCTGGTCCTTCAAGGGCTCGGGCTATGTCCGCGGCGGCGTCTTCGACCGGTTCCAGCTCATCCAGGGCGAGAATTCCATCCGGTTCCGCGACCGGCAGCACAAGCGCCTTGGCCGCATCGCCGCGGACGGCGCGCCGGAGATGACCGAGACGGACCTGTTCATCATCCCCGCCGATGCCGGCTTCGATCCGGCCGAACCCTGGCGGCTGCAACTGCTGCTGCACCGTCCGGTGGGCGCCATCGAAAAGCTCTTCCTGACCCATGACCTGGGCTATTCGCTGCCCGGCCGCTTCGTCAGGACAATGCCCGCGCCGGCGACAGCCGCCTCGTCAGGCGACAGCAGCGACAGCGCGCATGAGGCTTCCGCCATTCGCGATGCCCTTTGGGCCAGGATCTGGCAGGCCAAGCAGCCGCAACTTGTCGTGCTCGGCGTGGCGCTTTCCTTCCTGACCGGCATCTTCTTCTTCCAGTCCCTTGCCACGCGCAATGACCGTGTCTTCGCCATCGTGCGCAATTCGTTCCTTGTCTTCACGCTGGTCTTCGTGGGCTGGTATGCCAATGCCCAGCTCTCGGTGGTCAACGTGTTGGCGGTGTTCTCGGCGCTGGTCAGCGACTTCCGCTGGGAAACCTTCCTGATGGACCCGCTGATCTTCGTGCTGTGGTTCGCCGTGGCCGCCGCGCTGCTGTTCTGGGCGCGCGGGGCCTATTGCGGCTGGCTTTGCCCATTCGGCGCGCTGCAGGAACTGTCCAACAAGGTCGCGCGCTTCCTGCGGGTGCCCCAGATCACCCTGCCCTGGGGCCTGCATGAGCGGTTGTGGCCGGTGAAGTACATCATCTTCCTCGGGCTGTTCGGCATGTCGCTCTACTCGCTGGAGATGGCCGAGCACTATGCCGAGGTCGAGCCCTTCAAGACGGCCATCATCCTGAAGTTCGACCGGCCCTGGCCCTATGTGCTGTTCGCGCTTGCCATGCTGGCGCCCGGCCTGTTCATCGAGCGCTTCTATTGCCGCTATGTCTGCCCGCTGGGCGGCGGCCTCGCCATCCCCGCGCGGCTGCACATGTTCCGCTGGCTCAAGCGCTACAAGGAGTGCGGCAATCCCTGCCAGCTCTGCGCCAAGGAATGCCCTGTCCAGGCGATCCACCCGACCGGCGAGATCAACCCGAACGAGTGCATTTCCTGCCTCAACTGCCAGGTTCTCTACCAGCACAAGACCAAATGCCCCGTCGTCGTGACCCGCGTGAAGAAGCGCGAGCGCCTCGAGAGGTCCATCGGCATCGCCCCCGCCGCAGGCAAGGGCCAGCCGGGTGTCACCTACAAGCCGAAGGCCGCGGCCGAGGCTTCCCAATCCCAAAAGCAGAAGGAGACTCTGTGATGAGTGACAACAAGATCAGCCGCCGCGCCCTGCTCGGCACAACCGCCAGCGGCGCCGCCGTCGCGGGCACCATGATGGCCACGGGCAGCGGCGCGCTGTTCGCCGCCACCCGCCAGGCCCGCGCCGAAGGCGCCTATCGCGAGGTCCATCCGGGCGAACTGGACAGCTATTACGGCTTCTGGTCGTCGGGCCAGTCCGGCGAAGTGCGCATCATCGGCCTGCCCTCCATGCGCGAACTGATGCGCATCCCGGTGTTCAACAAGTGCAGCGCCACCGGATGGGGCACCACCAACGAGAGCCTGAAGATCCTGACCGAAGGCCTGATGCCGGAAACCAGGGAATTCCTGGCCAAGCGCAACATGAAGACCTACGACAACGGCGACCTGCACCACCCGCACATGTCGTTCACAGAGGGCACCTATGACGGGCGCTATCTCTTCGTCAACGACAAGGCCAACACGCGCGTCGCCCGCATCCGCTGCGACGTGATGAAGACCGACAAGATCATCGAGATCCCCAACACGTCGGACATTCACGGCCTTCGCCCGCAGAAGTATCCGCGCACGGGCTATGTCTTCGCCAATGGCGAACACCGCATTCCGCTGCCAAATGACGGCATCATCCTGGACGATCCGTCCAAATACGTCTCGCTGTTCAGCGCCATCGACGGCGACACGATGGAGATCAAGTGGCAGGTGATCGTCGACGGCAACCTCGACAATTGCGATGCCGACTACAAGGGCAAGTATGCCTTCTCCACCTGCTACAATTCCGAGAATGGCGTGACGCTGGCGGAAATGACCTCGAAGGAGCAGGACTGGGTCGTCATCTTCAACATCAAGCGCATCGAGGAAGCCGTCGCTTCCGGCGACTTCAAGGAATACAACGGCGTGCCGGTCATCGACGGCCGCCACGGTTCGCGCTACACGGCCTATATCCCGGTCTCCAACAGCCCGCACGGCTGCAACATGGCGCCGGACAAGAAGCACCTGTGCATCAACGGAAAGCTGTCGCCCACCGTCACCGTCATCGACGTTGACCTGCTCGACCAGGTGTTCGAAGGCGCGGAGCCGCGTTCGGCCGTCGTCGCCGAGCCGCAGCTTGGCCTCGGACCGTTGCACACGGCGTTTGACGGCCGCGGCTTCGCCTACACGACGCTGTTCCTCGACAGCCAGATGGCCAAGTGGGACATCGAGAAGGCCAAGCGGGCCTTTGCCGGCGAGGACGTGGACCCCATCGTCCAGAAGCTCGACGTCCATTACCAGCCGGGCCACAACCACACCACGATGGGCGAGACGCTGGATGCCGACGGCCAGTTCCTCATCTCGCTCAACAAGTTCTCCAAGGACCGCTTCCTCAATGTCGGCCCGCTGAAGCCGGAGAACGACCAGCTGATCGACATTTCGGGCGACGAGATGAAACTGGTGCATGACGGCCCGACATTCGCCGAACCGCATGACTGCATCATCGTGCGCGCCGACAAGGTGAACCCCGTCTCGGTCTGGGACCGTGGCGATCCGACATGGGAAGAGGCCCGTGCCCAGGCCGAAAAGGATGGCGTGGATCTCGACTATGGGGCCGACGTCATCCGCGACGGCAACAAGGTGCGCGTCTACATGCACTCGGTGGCGCCGTCCTTCTCGCTCGAGAAGTTCGAGGTCAACGAGGGTGACGAGGTGACGGTCTATATCACCAACATGGACGATGTGGACGACCTGACGCACGGCTTCACGCTGGGCAATCACGGCATCGCGATGGAACTGGCGCCGCAAGCCACGGCTTCCGTCACCTTCACCGCCGACCGTCCGGGCGTGCACTGGTACTATTGCCAGTGGTTCTGCCATGCGCTGCACATGGAAATGCGCGGCCGCATGCTGGTCCGTCCGAAGGCAGGCTGAGGCCGGAAGACGACCATGCTCAGCGCGCTCCGCATCGCCCTCGCCGCCGGCCTGGCCGCTTCCGCCTCCTGGGCGGGGGCTGGCGAGACCGCCGTGCCCGCGGGACCGGGCACGCTGCAGCAGGCCATCGACAAGGCCGGGCCGGGGGATGTCCTCCGGCTCGGCGACGGCCCCTATGACGGGCCTGTCACCATCTCCAAACCACTGACGCTCCAGGGTAACGGCCAGAGCCTCGTCAAGGGACCGGGCAAGGGCACGGTCATCACCGTGGAGGGCAGCGATATCACGATTTCCGGCCTGGCAGTCCAGGGATCGGGCATCCGCCTCGACGATCTCGACTCCGGCATCGCCATTGCCAAGACCGCGAAGAACGTACTGGTCGAGGACAATATACTGACCAGCAACCTGATCGGTGTGGATGTCCATGGCGGACGCAAGGTCATCGTCCGGGGCAACACGATCACCGGGCGCAACGACCTGCGCAAGAACGAGCGTGGCCCCGGCATCTATGTCTGGAATGCGCCCGGCCTGCTGGTCGAGGACAACACGATCGCCAGGGGCCGCGATGGCGTGTTCATCACCACCTCGCACCACGCGACCTACCGAAACAACCGGTTTTCCGAACTGCGCTTCGCATTCCATTCCATGTATGCCAACGACATCACGGTGACCGGGAATGTCTCGCGCGGAAACGACATGGGCTATGCGTTCATGTTCTCGCGCAAGCTGACCGTGACGGACAACCTGTCGGACGGCGACCGTGAGCACGGGATCTTCATGAACTTCGCCAACAAGGCGGATATCCGGAACAACACCGTCGCCAATGGCGGCGAGAAGTGCCTGTTCATCTACAATTCCAACGGCAACAGCTTCACGGACAACCGTTTCGAGGGCTGCGGCATCGGCGTCCATTTCACCGCCGGTTCGGAAGGCAACGCCATGAGCGGCAATGCCTTCATGAACAACCGCACACAGGTGAAGTATGTCGGCACGCGGTGGCTGGAATGGAGCGAGGACGGGCGCGGCAATTACTGGTCGGACCATGCCGGTTTCGACGTGAATGGCGACGGACTGGCCGACAGCATCTACCGGCCGAACGATCTCATCGACCACATCACATGGAGCCAGCCGATGGCGCGCCTGCTGCTGGGCTCTCCGGCGGTGCAACTGATCCGCTGGTCGCAATCGCGCTTCCCCAACCTTCTGCCGGGCGGCGTGATCGACAGCCATCCCCTCATGTCTCCGGAAGGCGCGGGCCTGTCCACCGCCACCAAGAACGAGAAAGGCGGTCAGTCATGAGCCGCGAACCCCTGCTTTCGGTCAGGTCCCTGACCCTTGATTTCGACACGCTGCGCGCGCTCGACGCGGTGTCGCTTGCCGTGGCGCCGGGCGAACGGGTGGCCCTGCTCGGCCACAATGGCGCGGGCAAATCCACCCTGTTCAAGACCGTCCTCGGTTTCCTCCAGCCATCGTCCGGCGCGGTCACGATCACGGGTGCGGCGCCCGGATCGGACGCGGCGCGGCGCGCCGTGAGCTACCTGCCCGAACAGGTGGCCTTTCCCAAGGCGCTGACGGGTGCCGAGGTGATGGATTATTTTACGCGCCTGAAAAGCGCCGACCGGGCCGATTGCGCGCGGCTTCTGTCGCTGGTCGGGCTGAAGGATGCCGCGGCAAGGCCCGTCGGCAGCTATTCCAAGGGCATGCGCCAACGCCTCGGCCTGGCGCAGGCGCTGATCGGCAAGCCGAAGCTGCTCCTGCTCGACGAACCGACCAGCGGGCTGGACCCGGTGTCGCGGCTGGAATTCTACGACATCATCGGCCGCATCGCCGACGAGGGTGCGGGCGTGCTGCTGTCCTCGCACGCGCTGACGGAAGTGGAGGCCCGCACCGACCGCGTTGCCATCCTGTCGAAGGGCAGGCTCGTGGCCGACGGGACGCTGGCGCGGCTGGCAGCCGACGCCCGGCTTTCCATGTCGGTGCGCATCGAGGCGCGCAATGGCCGGGCCGACGCCGTGCAGGCGCAGCTTGGCGGGCGGCGGGTCAACGGCAAGTCGGTCGTGCTCGACTGCGACCCGGCCGGCAAGATCGCCCTGTTCGGGCGGATCGGCGGCCTTGGCGACGACATTGCCGATGTCGAGATCGCCATGCCGACGCTCGACGACATCTACAAGCATTACAGCCAACTGGCGCTTCCGGAGGCCGCATCATGAACTCCCTCCATCGCATCTTCGCCATCGCGCAGACCGAGTTGCGTATTGCCTCGCGCAATCGCTGGGTCTTCCTGTCCACGCTGGTCTTCGTGCTGTTCTCCCTGGCGCTGGCCTTTCCGGGCGTCGGCGCGGCGGGCATGAAGGCCGACGTCCTGACACTGGCGAGCGCCGCGCTGGCCACGCTTTCGGTCTACCTGGTGCCGCTGATCGCGCTGCTGCTGGCCTATGACAGCTTCGCCGGCGAGATCGAGCGCGGCACGCTGGCGCTGATCCTGGCCAGCCCCGTCAGCCGTGGCGAGGTGCTGGCAGGCAAGTTCCTTGGCCTCTTCGGCGTTCTGGCCTTCGCCGTGGTGACCGGCCTTGCCATCGCCGGGCTGGCTGCGGGCGGGGTCTACGGTTTCGCCAGCGAGGGCATTGACGCCATGATCCGCCTTGCCGGCACGGCACTGCTGCTCGGCGCGGTCTTCCTAGCGCTCGGCATCGCCGTGTCGATCCGGGCGCGGCGCACCGGCACGGCCGCCGCCGCGGTCTTCGGCCTGTGGCTCGCCGCCGTCGTTCTCTACGACCTGGCGCTGCTGGCCGGCGTGGTGGCGGATGCGGACGGCTTCTTTGCGCGCACCGTCTTCCCGTGGCTGGTCATTGCCAATCCGGGCGATGCCTTCCGCATCTACAATCTTGCCGCCATGGGCAGCGCCGATGTTTCCGGCATCGACAGCCTGGCGCGCACCCTTCCCTTCGACCCCGCGCTGGCGCTCGGCGTGCTTGGCCTGTGGCTGGCCGCCCTGCTCGCCGCCGGACGCCACTTCCTGAGGAGACTGACCCCATGAGACGCCTGCTTATAGCCGCCGCGACGAGCCTCGCAATGGCTACCGCGCTGTCCGCCTGCAATGGCGAAAACGCTTCCGTCCGCCCGATGCCGGTCACCATGACCGAGGAAGCCGTTGGCCATTTCTGCCAGATGTACGTTCTGGACCATGCCGGTCCAAAGGCACAGATCCATCTCGCCGGGTTCGACGAGCCTTTGTTCTTCTCGCAGGTGACGGACGGCGTCGCCTATCTGCAGGGCATCGAGCGTGATGGCGAGATCACCGCCATCTATGTCAGCGACATGGACAAGGCGCCATCCTGGAGCACGCCGGGCGCGGACAACTGGATCGACGCCGAAAGCGCCATCTTCGTGATCAACAGCGAACAACTGGGCGGCATGGGGCTTCCCGAAGCCATTCCCTTCGGCTCGCAGGAGAAGGCCGAGGCCTTCATCCGCGACAAGGGCGGCATTGCCGTGCGCCTCGACGCCATACCGCAGGCCTATGTGCGCCCGCCCCTCGACCTGACCGCCAGTGTCGACGGAGACCATCCGGCAACCGGCCATTGAGGACGAAGCCATGACGATATCCCAACGAAGAAACGTCAATCGCCGCCGGGTCCTGTTCATCGGGGCAGCACTGGCCGGCGCGGCCCTCGTCTCGCCGGCTCTGGCGGCAAGCAGCGAAACCGTCGCGCAATGGCGCGGCATCGCGCTTGGCGCCGACGCCACGCTTCAGCTTGCCGGGGTGACGCAGGCGCAAGCCGCGCCGGTCTTCCACGCGGTCGAGCAGGAGATTTCCCGGCTGGAGCAGGTCTTCAGCCTGTATCGCGGCGACAGCGCCTTGATGCGTCTCAACGCTGCCGGCGTCCTCGAAACGCCTCCCCAGGAAATGCTTGCCCTGCTCGGCCAGGCGCGCGCGGCCTGGCTTGCCACAGACGGTCTGTTCGACCCCACGGTCCAGCCCCTGTTCCAAGCGATGGCGGAACATTACACGAGCGGGCGCACCGGACGGCCGACGCTCGATGCCGCGCTATCGCGGGTGGGCTTCGACAAGGTGCATTTCGATGCCGATGCCGTGCGCTTCGCGCGGCCGGGCATGGCCATGACATTCAACGGCATCGCCCAGGGCTATCTGACCGACCGCGTGACCGCGCTCCTTCGCGCGCAAGGTTTCGACAATGTGCTGGTCGATCTCGGCGAGATCCGGGCGCTCGGTCCCGGGCGGCATGGCGGCGGCTGGCGGGTGGGGCTCGCCCGCCCAGGGGCAAGCGCCGCCATGCCGCATCTCATCGACGTGCGCGACCGCGCGGTGGCCACCTCGGCCATGCTCGGAACCACCTTCGACCAGGCCGGCAAGGCCGGGCATATCCTGCATCCGCTCCATGGCATTGCCCCTGTGTGGCGCAAGCAGGTCACGGTCCTGGCCGACAACGCCACGCAAGCCGATGCGCTGTCCACGGCGGCCACGCTGATGGACGATGCCGGCATCGACCGGTTGCGCGCCAAGGGCGTGACCGTGCTTGCCTATCCGGACAAGCCCGCCAGCGCGTGACCGCCGCAAGTCAGGAACAGCCAAACAAAAAGGCCGGGCATTGCGCCCGGCCTTTTTGCATTCAGACTGTGGGGAAATCACTTGCCTTCGAGTTCGGCAAACAGCGTGTCGAACCTGGCCTTTGCCTTCTTCGGCGATTTCGCCGCCTTTGCCGCTTCGGCATTCACGGGTTCGCCGACCTGGATGAGCATCACCATGCCGAGACCATAATGCGGCTTGCAACGGACGCCATAGACGCCTTCCGTATCGAGCGTGACCGCGATTTCTTCGTTCAGCTTGCCCGCGAAGGGTTCGGCACCCTCCGGCACCATGCCCTTGATGGTCTCGGCATTGTGGCCCTTGTCGGTGGCCACGAAGCGGATCGTGTCGCCGGGTGCGGCGCGCACGATCTGCGGCTCGAACACCATGGCGCCGGCAGCGCCCCTGTTGAGCATCCTGACCTCGTGCTCGGCCGCGTAGGCGCCGGAAGCGACAAGTCCGGCAAGTGCGGCAGCACCGAGTGCCGCGGCAAGGCGGAGTTTCATGGTCATTGTTTCAATCCTTTTTCTGGTTTGCCTTGCGGCCCTGGCCGCGCATCCCTCCTAGGCCGCCCCGGGCAAGGGGTGTTTGCGTTTCGGCAAACTGACGGACATCCCCGGCGGGCGCAAAAATCAGCGTCCTTGTTTGCGCCGGAACAATGAAGGCAAGCCGGGGAGCGGATAGCGTCAAATGAACCGATGAAACGCCGTGCCCTTGCGGGCCGGCCGATGCTGGAACAATTCATGGCCAAGCCGCGCGAGTTTTCGACCGACATGACCATAGAAGACGTGATGAATGCCTGGCCGGACACGGTTTCGGTCGTTCTGAACCACGGCATGTATTGCGTGGGCTGCCCGATCGCGGGCTTTCATACCGTGGTCGATGCGGCGCACGAACACGCGGTCGACCTGGAAACCTTCGCAACCGACCTTCAGGGTGTCATCGAACGTTCCGCCTAGCTGTCCTTCTTGCCCTGGCTGACCATCATGAGACGGTGCGGATCGGTGACACTGATGCGCTTGCGCCCGCTGCGGATCATCCCCTGACCTTCCCACGAACTCATCAGGCGGCTGACGGTATGCAGCGTGGTGCCGGTCATGTCGGCAATGTCCTGGCGCGAAACGGGGAAATCGATCTCGATACCGTCCTCCGTCTTGCGCCCGGTCTGGCGCACGAGACGAAGCACCGCATTGGCGACGCGCTGTTCCACCTGCGCAAGCGACAGTTCCACCACGCGGTCCTGCGTTTCCTGAAGGCGCATTCCCACTGTCCGGTAGGCATTGGCCGCGAAGACGGGGAAGCGCGCGGTCAGTTCGGGCCAGATGCTCATCGGCCATGAGATCAGCACGCAGTCCACGGCGGCGACGGCGGTGGCGGGGTAGGTGTCGCGCCCGATGGCCGGAGCGATGCCAACCAGCGACCCGGCGGCGATGTAGCGGGCGATGACCTGCTGTCCGTCGCGTGTCGTCTGGACAACGCGCAATGCGCCGTCGAGCAAAAGGAAGAAGCGGCTGGCCTCCGCGCCCTGCTCGAAGACCGCGGCGTCCTTCTCGACACGCAGAGCGCCGGCATGTTCGAGCACGGTATCGAGATCGGCATCCTCCAGCCCCTGGAAGACATCGATGTCGGCGATCAGCGTCCGGTTCAGTCTGGCCATGTCGTATCCGAGATTGCGTTTGCGCAACGATGCGCGACGGCCGGGCGGTACAAGAAAACCGTCCTAGCTCGCCGGAATGCGCCGGGCTGGCCCAATGACAAGCAGACGGAGGCGATCCATGTCCATTCCCCGGCTCAGGCAATACAACGGACCGGCCATCATGTCATATGGTTTCCGGCCGTTTTTCCTTTTCGGCGCCCTCTTCAGCGGGATGGCGATCCTCACCTGGGTGCTGATGCTGGACGGGTCGATCCGTTTCGAACCGGCGGTCGGCGCGCTGGACTGGCACATCCACGAGATGATCTTCGGCTTCCTGCCAGCCATCGTGACCGGGTTCCTGCTCACCGCCGTGCCCAACTGGACCGGCCGGTTGCCGGTTCAGGGAACCGGCCTCGCGCTGCTCACGGCCACCTGGCTGGCCGGACGTATCGCGATGGCCGATCCCGGCTGGCTCGGACCGCTCGCCGCCGCCGTCATCGACCTCGCCTTCCTCGCAGCGGTCATGGGCGTGATCGCCAACGAGATCATTGCGGGGCGCAACTGGCGCAACCTGAAGGTCCTTGTCCCGCTGACCCTGCTTTTCGCGGGCAACATGGTTTTCCATCTCGAAATGCATCTGGACGGGACGAGCGACCATGCGCGGCGCATGGGCATGGCGGCCGCCATCCTGCTGATCATGATCATTGGCGGGCGCATCATTCCCA
>MDTD01047062.1_pt1 | contig 11021 bp, 8 predicted proteins | sample 811221 | NCBI WGS metagenome assembly MDTD01 (sample SAMN05326646, study PRJNA326480) | marine metagenome | isolation source: seawater | place: Pacific Ocean: South West | collected 2011
CACCAGTAGAGAACCCCGCCAATAGGGGGATCGAAGTGGAATGCCATCGGACCGCAGGTTGCAGCTAAGCCGAGGACCTCAAGTAGGACCGTCCATACCATTAGCTTCTGGTAGAGAATCGGTTCGTCCCACCACTCGCCGATGTTGTCGAACTCAAGTCCCGCAGTGAACGCTCCAGCAATGATCAAGCCGAACAGCCCGTAGAAAAAGATTTTCCACGCGTAGAAGGTGCTCGTCTGTTTCGGCGTGCCAAAGCCTTGTTCGACCCAGTGAAGCTGAAGCAACTTCATCCTCTGGAAAAAAGGGATTCGCTCAAACTCATCCAGGGATACTGGCGGTAGTTCAGCTGTGCGGTAGCCCATAGTTAGGTTCTCCTAATTTTCTGTGCCCATTCGCGCCGCTGTTGTTCGGCATCGAAGTAGTAGTCGTCGTCATCGGTGCTTCGAGTCGAAATCATTCGGCTGCTGAGGCGCGAGAGTTCACGCTCTCTGACTCTCTGTCTGCGCCAGGCCTTACGTTTGTCCTTGCGACGCTTGCGCTCGATATGGTCTTCCTCGGTCTCGGACGTGCCCCGTAGGTAAGCCTCCTCGATTTCATCCAACCGCCCGAGTGCCTCTTCGGCTGACAATTCAAGAAGGATTTGTCCTCGCGCCATGAGATACATCCGGTCAGAGAATCGGAGTGCCTTGCGAGCGTGCTGTTCAACGATGAGAGCGCCCGTGCCGCCGGAGTCGGCTGCGTTTCGAACCGCGCCCAGCAGGCGGTCCACAATTTTTGGAGCGAGCCCGAGGGAGAGTTCGTCCGCGAGCAGGAGCTTTGGCCTGCGGCTTAACGCCCGAGCCAGAGCGAGCATCTGCTGCTCTCCTCCGGACAACATTCCCCCGCGAACAGAGAGCCGAGACTCAATTTCTGGAAAGAGCTCTAGCGCTCTGTCCACGTCGCCGCCTCCGACACGCAAATTGTCTCGAGCGGACATCTTAGTGAAAATTAGGCGGTCCTCAGTGACGAGTCCGACTCCACTCCGGACCCGCTGGTACATCGGGGTGTAGGTCGGAACATTGTCAAAAAGGACGACTCCATCGACGGGCGCAAGTTCGCCTGCGATCGTTTGCAATGTTGTGGTTTTTCCCGATCCATTTGGGCCGAGCAGGCACACGACCTCACCAGCTTCAACGCGCAAATTGATCTTATTGACGACCGCGCGGCCTAGATAGCCGGCTTTGAGTCGGCGGGTTTCTAGCAGCGGCGCGCTCATGAACCGTCTCCCGATGCAAAGACCCGAGAGAGCTCTTCCTCGTCGGTCTCAAAGTCGGTGTCGCCGAGGTAAGCAGCTACAACCACTGGGTCGCTTTGTATCGCTGCAGGCGGCCCCGCTGCGATCTGCCGACCAAAGTCAAGCACCAAAACGTCGTCGCAAACGTCCATCACGAATTCCATGTCGTGCTCAACCACGAGGATTGCCATTCCCCACTCGTCCGCAAGCCGACGGACGACTCGGCCGAGTTCCCGGCTCTCGCGGGAACTGAGGCCAGCGGCGGGCTCGTCAAGCATCAGGACGCTGGGGTGCATGGCGACAGACCGAGCGATTGCGAGCAAACGCCGCTTTCCGTAGGAAAGGTCTCGAACGTCGCGGTGCAGGTCATCGTCAAGGCCAAACTCTCGGATTGCACGGACGACCTCTGGAGGAAACGGCGGGTTCACAGGCCAAACGAGATCTCGGAGGTATGAGCCGAAGTCTTGGGGATCAGCGGCAACGCTGATGTTTTCGAAAACCGTCGAGTCCTCGAACAATTCCAGCGACTGAAACGATCGCGCAACCCCTAACCGAGCACGTTTCGTTGGTGACTGTCTGGAGAGGTCTCTTTCACCGATAAGGACCTGTCCAGAAGATGGTGTGAAGCCGCTCAAAGCATCGATTAGCGAGGTTTTTCCGGCCCCATTTGGGCCAATGAGGCCGGTGACCTGCCCGGGGCGGAGCTCAAACGAAACGTCATCGACAGCTGTGACAGCTCCGTAGCGAACGGTGAGCCCGACAGCCGCAAGGGAGCGCTGGCGTACTCGGCTCTGATGTCCTGATTCTGTGTCAGCGACCTCTTCCAAGCGAATGACGTACGGACGTCCCCACTTCTTGGCTCGCTTTAGAACTTTGTACCCATTCGCCCACTCTGAGACGACTCCATCCTTGTTCTGAAGAAGGATCAACAGGATTGAGATGCCTGTGATGAGCTGGATCCAGCGCCCAACTCCATCCCATGTCGACTCAAGAATCTCTTGGGTGAACCCAGCAGTAGCCATTGTTGAGCCAACGAAAGCTCCGAATAGGTACCCGACTCCTCCAACAAGAGCGATACCGACGAACGTTATTGATGTGAAGCTTGTGTATGACTGGTAGCTGATGGAGCTGAGACGAAAAGCCAGAAGGATCCCGCCCAGCGCTGCAATCGCTGCAGCGAACGAGAAAGCAAAGAGCTTGGCAACCATTACGTTGATTCCAAGGGATGCAGCTGCCCGTTCGTTGGTCCTGACCGCAATCAAGCGGCGTCCGCTGCGTCCACGTCGCACATTACCTACGACCATTACAGCGATCAGCGCCATGAGGAGAACGAAAATTCCGTAGCGTTCTGGGTGGGAAATTGAGCTGATATCGAGCCCGAAGATCTCGGGTTTCCCCACTTGTGTTCCTTGTACCCCTCCGGTGTACTCCCTGTTGCGAAAGAGCATCAGCTCAATCGTCGTCCCGAGGCCTAGCGTGACGATCGCAAGGTTGATCCCTCGGGTCCTGACAGCCGGCAGGCCGAAGATAATGCCGAGTGGAATCGCTGCTACCACACCGGTCACAAGACCCAGCAAGAACGGGATATCGAAAACGGCGACGAGCCTGCCCGCAACGTACGCCCCAAAGCCCGCGATCGAGTACTGAGCGAGTGAAAGCTGCCCTGCATAGCCGGTCAGGACCACAACTGAAAGCAGGATGATCGATGCACAAAGCGAGACGGTCAGGGCATCAATCCATTTGGGTTCCTTCGTCAGCATCAGGAAAACGACGACGCCGGAGCCAAACAGCATCCAGTCCCACGACATGCGACCGTTCCCGACCATGGGAAGTTCTTCCAAGAAATGGTCCCGCTGTGGTAGGGAGCGGCCCCTGAAGACGAGCAAGACGATGATGACCAGGAACGGAAGCGAGGGGCCAAGGCCTTGCTGGTCTGCGTAGCGGTTGACAATGGTCTGCCCAACTCCCAGCAAGAGCCCGGCCGCTGTGGCAATAGGGAAGGACCGAAAATTGCCTACGAGCGCTGCGGCGAGCGCCGCCACAACGAGTGAAGTCATCGCCGTTGGCTGCAAAGTAATGATCGGAACTACGAGAATCCCGGCCGTTGAGGCGACCGCAGAACCTAGTGCCCAATTGATGACGGCGACTTTGTTTGGTGAAACGCCCACCGCCGATGCTGATCTTTCGCTTTCAGACACTGCCTCCGTTTCGAGGCCAAAAGCGCTCGATCGAAACAAGAACCACATGATTCCCGCAGAGAGGGATGCGATTGCGAGGAGGATCAAGCGGTCGACTGTGATTGACACGTCGGACCAGAGAGTCACTCGTTCAGTTGGGAGCCAGCTGTCTACCTGCCTGGCATTCGAGCCGTAACGGATGACGACACCTGCCTGGATCAAGACAAGCACGCCAAGGGTGGCGATGACCCGGATAAGCGCGCTTGCTCGCTCCAGAGGTCGCAGAATCATCCAGTGAGTTAGAGCGCCGAGTAGAGCCGAGAGAAGGATGCCAATGAGCGCCGCCAGGAGGAATGGGAGGCCTTGCTCCGTGTGCAGCTCCCACTGCATGTAGACGCCGGCGATTGCTGTCGCACCTAGCGAGAAGTTCAAAACTCCGGTGCCGCGGAAGATTACGATCAGGCCTTGAGATGCGAAGGCATACAACGCACCTACGCCGAGTCCGAGCAGACCAAATCTGATCAGTTCGTTCATAATCCCCCACACCCTGAAAGCAGCTCAGGAGTCAGCCGAAGGTACAGTTGACGAGCTACACGACCGTGGCGGAAAGTAACTGTTGGCCGTCCGGCCAGTCAAGTTGATCCGGCGGTCGTCAGCGTTGCAGAGAACAGTCGGATTTGCGACTCGTGCGGCTAGCCCTTGGCGGCGCCGGCAAAGCCGAACGCCAAAAGTGTTTACCGAGATCCTCGGGAGTGAATGAGAAATGAACCGAACAGAAGTGGCAGCCGATTCGGCGTCACCAGTGGCTCGCCCATCGAGCGCTGCGAATGAAACGCGGCTCGCCATCATCAAAGCGGCCTACCACGCAATAGCTAGGTCGGGTGCTCAGCGCGTCTCGATGCAGGAAATCGCAGACGATGCAGGGGTCAGTAAAGGGCTTATTCACTACCACTTTGATCACAAGGGCGCTCTCGTTTCAGAGGCTCTTCTTTGGGCACTGCGGGCAACGGAAGAACGCGTCACTGAGAGACTGGCGCAGGGTGTCTTCTCCGAGGACCCGATCGCAGGGATCGTGAGCGCGCTCTTTGTTGGCCCCGATCAGAACCGAGACTTCTACCTGACGTACCTTGATGTCATCGACCAGGTCGCTCGCTTCCCTGAACTTGAAAGCTTTGGCGAAATGGTTCACGACCTCTTCGAGAAACGATTCGTCACCATTCTTCGGCGCGCTCATGCCAGTGGTTTCATCGGCCGTGACGACTTCGAGAACGCTGCGACCGACGTTCGACTGATCCTGGACGGTCTATTCATCCAGTGGCTCTTGACGCCGGATTGGCGGAGCCAACACACCTGCTTCGCGTTGAGGTGTGAGCGGCTGCTTCGGACTGTTCTGCAAGACCAAGCTCGCGCCTAGGAATGCAGCGAGGGCTTACGGCTCTGATTGACTGGCCGGCTGGTCAGCGCTTACGATCCGCGAACGGAGGGCGTGGGCCACGCCCTCCACAAACAGAAAACAGACGGGGGATTTCATGACCGGTTCAAGTAAGGCCAGCAAAAAGGTGGCTCTTCGTCTACTGGCGGTGCTGGCATTCATAGCGCTCATCGCTGCCAGTTGCGGCGACGACGACTCAAGCGACAGTTCGGATTCGAGCTCGGCCTCGAGTTCTGACTCGGCCTCGAGTTCTGACTCGGCCTCGAGTTCTGACTCGGCCTCAAGTTCGGACTCAGCGGAGCCCAGCGGCGAGCCGATCAAAGTCATGACGGTGACTACGCTGAACGCAGCAGGGCCGACCTATCAAAACATCGCGAACACGGCGGAACTCTATGCAGACTTCATCAACGCTCGGGGCGGAATCGCTGGTCGCCCGCTCGAAGTAACGGTATGCGATGAGCAATTCGATCCAGCAGTCGCTTCAACGTGCGCTCGCGAAGCGGTCGAAGAGGGAATGGTTTCTATCGTCGGCTCTTTCACCTTCTTTGCGGAGTCGATCGTTCCGGTCATCGCCGAGTCAAGCATTACTTGGTTCGGAGCTTGCTGCCCGATCACCCCATCAGAACTGACCAGTCCCTACTCCTTCAACATCGGCAATCAGCCGATGTACGCAGTGGGAGCTGTGAAGCGGGCCGTGGACGACGGATGTACCAGCATCAACGCTGTCATTATTGACGGCGCGCAGATTTTCATCCCGCCGATGGAAAATGCGATCGCCGCGCTGGGGCAGAGCTTCGGCGACACAATCATCCTGCCGCCGACGGCGCAGGACTACTCCGCCGAAGTCGCCCGGGCTACATCCGACGCAGATTGCGTCGTGGGTGTGATTTCGGAAACGCCCTACATCACGTGGAACACTGCGTGGGCTCAATCAGGTACCACCGCTCAGCAGTACGGACCTCAGGGAAACCTTAATTCCGTGTCCGCTGCAGGTGCTGAAGAAGCAACCGACGGCAACGTAATCGCCGGCATGTACCCCGACATCTCAACCGCCGCCTTTGATGACTACCGAGGCGCCCTCGAGGAGGCAGGCATGCTGGATGACGGCCTCGACTACAACAGTCTCGGAGGCCTTGGCACTTGGGCAGCCTTTACTGGCTTCGCACAAATCGCCGAGACGGTTGATGGTGAAATCACCGCTGAGTCCTTCTACCAAGCCGCAGACTCCACCTCATCGCTAGACCTGAATGGAATGGTCCCGGTTCTCGACTTCACCCAAGAGTGGACGGATGGACTCGAGGGCTATAACCGCCTGTTCAACCGCAACGTCATCTTCAGTGAACTCGACAACGGGGTCGTCGTGCCCCTGACCACCGAGTTTGAGGACGTCGGAGCGCTTGCTACCGGAGACGCCGGCTAGCACCAAACGTCCGAGGTGAAACTAATCCTGGTTGCTGGTCCGGTCAGGAGCGCATCGTCGCTCTTGACCGGGCCAGTCCCAGTTTTAGAGAAGATCCGCTGCTACCCCACCGCTCGATCGGAGTCGCGCCAGTACTCCGCACGGATAGCTTTCTTGTCTAATTTGCCAACCGGCGTCAGTGGGAGTTCTTCCCGGTAGTCGATGCTCTTTGGCGCCTGCTGTGGCCCCTTTGCCTCACGAACGAGCAGTTGCAACTCTCTGGTGAGGTCGTCTGACGCTTCGTGACCGGGACTGAGCACTACAACCGCTTTCACTGCCTCGCCCCACTTCGGATCGGGTACACCTATGACAGCGACCATGGCAACCGCCGAGTGGGTGCTCAGAACGTCCTCAACCTCGCGCGGGAACACATTGAAGCCACCTGAAATCACCATGTCCTTGGTCCGATCTACGATGTACAAGTAGCCTTCGGAGTCGAACCGGCCGACGTCACCCGTATGCAACCACCCTGATGAGAGAGCGTCAGCACTTTCGTCAGGGAGATCTTTATAGCCACTCATAACAAGTGGTCCACGTGCGCAAATTTCGCCGGACTCTCCTGACGGAACGGGCTGGTCGTCAGCATCTAGTAGGGCGATGTGCATCCACGGTGTCGGCCTACCGCACGAAGCGAGTCGTGCGAGATCTGCTGGATCGTGCTCAGCCCTCTTCAGGTGCGTCAGCACCATCGGGGCTTCAGTCTGGCCGAAGAACTGAAAGAAGATCGGACCCCAATGCTCGATCGCAGCCGCCAACTTGGCTGGGCTCATAGGCGATGCCCCGTAGAAAATGGTTTCCATCGAAGTCATGTTCGCGGTCTCATACCGCTCGTGGGTCTGGAGCGCGTAAAGCATGACTGGGACAATGAGAGTCGTTGTGATGGATTCCTCTTCAACCAGATCAAAGAAGCCATCAGGATCGAAGCTTTCCATCACATGAAATGCGCCTCCGGAAAGCATCACCGGGGCCACGAGCGACAATGCTGCATGAGACAAGGGCGTCACTACTGCGAGTCGGATCTCCTGCGGAAATTCCCACTCAGACATCTGGATCCAGGTCATCGCTTGCCAAACTCGGTGAGTCATCAAAACTCCCTTTGGCCTCCCGGTCGTTCCTCCTGTGTACACGACGGTGCAGAGGTCCTCGGCACTCACTTCCGGCGGGACAAGAGGAGCCGGATCAAAAGTGTCAGCGAGAGCTAAGTAGTCCTCCCCCACCTCGCTTGGACCGAAGCCGAGAAGAATGAGACTTGGGAAACGCCTTTGCAGATCCGCTGCCCGGTCGCCGAAGTTCTCAGCATCAAATACCAGACAATCAATTTCTGCGTCCGCAATTGCGTATTCGTGGTCGTCAAGGGACCCCATCGGGTGAAGCGGGGTAATGACGCAACCGTTCACAAGTGATGCCGTCAGATTGGTAACTACTTCGGGGCGATTTTTAGATAGGACCGCAAGTCGAGTACCAAGGCCGATCCCTCGACTCAACTGTGCCTGGACGAGCTGACTCGTTCTCTTTCGAACATCCGCATAGGTATGTACTTCGCCCCCAATGTGCAGGCAGGGCCGTTCACCATGCTGTTCAAGGGCCCGAATCACAAGGTGTGGAAACAGCGGAGGTTCGACTAGGGACGTTGACATAGACGTCAAGCTAGCAGGGAAGCGCCAAGCCAATCCTGAAGCGATGAAGGTGGTGGATCAGATCGCGAGACCACCATCTATCGGGAGAACAACTCCAGTGATATAGGCCGCTTCCTCTGAAGCAAGAAAAGCAACTCCGGGCGCGACCTCATCGGGAGAAGAGAAGCGACCAACCGGTATCTGCGACAGTAGTTCGGAACGCTTGCCCTCCGGTATCGAGGCAACCATGTCAGTTTCGGCGTTTGGGGAGATTGCGTTCACAGTGATCCCAAAGCGTGCGGTTTCCTTGGCAGTGGTCCTAGTGAAGCCGATAATCCCCGCTTTCGCAGCCGCATAGTTTGCCTGACCAACGTTCCCATGTAGCCCGGTGAACGAAGTAACGTTAATGATTCTGCCGTAGCTTTGGTCGCGCATTATCGGGATTGCCTCACGAGTAAGATTAAAGGTGCCAGTGAGATGCACGTTCAGCACATCGTGCCACTCGTGGTCGGCTAACTTCCAAACGACACGATCGCGAAGAATGCCCGCATTGTTGATCAAAACGTCAATACGATTGAGACGCCTCATGACGTCATTGACGCCAGCTCTGACTGCGTTTGCATCCGCAACGTCGACTTGAAGAGGGATCGTGCGCTCAAGCTCGCCAGTGGCATCCGCAAGGGCGCGAGAATCTGAGTCGAGCACCGCGACAGTTGCGCCGGCGCCTGCGAAGAAACTACTCAACGAAAAACCGATACCTCGGGCGCCGCCGGTTATCAGTACAACTCTTCCTTCGAAATCAAAATTGATGCTCATCGACCCACAGAATGGACCGGTCAGCGCGCCCAGGCAACTCCATCGACAACCGAGCGATGATTCATATCCCGCTGCCCGAATCTGCGAATGTGACAGCGCTGATGCACAATGGGTCTGATGAATTTAGGCCAAGATCAGCGCACCCGTGAGCTACTGACACAGCTTGAAGCGTTCATGGACGCGCACATCTACCCCAACGAGGAACGCTTCTTTCGCGAGTCCTCAGAACTCGGGCCATGGTCAGTCTGGCCCGTGGTCGAGGAACTCAAGCCCTTGGCCCGCGAAGCTGGTCTGTGGAACTTGTTTCTTCCCGACAGCGAACACGGAGCCGGGCTCACAAATCTTCAGTATGCGCCGCTGTGCGAAATCATGGGTCGATCTCACCTGGCCCCAGAGGTCTTCAACTGCTCAGCACCCGACACAGGCAACATGGAGACCCTGGTTCGCTATGGAACCGACGAGCAGCAGGCGCGATGGTTGCTGCCTCTCCTGAACGGAGAAATTCGCTCTTCCTTCGCCATGACCGAGCCAGCCGTTGCATCAAGTGACGCGACGAACATCGAGAGTTCGATTGTTCGTGATGGCGATGAGTACGTTCTCAACGGTCGAAAGTGGTACACCACGAATGCCACCGACCCACGATGCGAAATCATCATCTTCATGGGCAAGTCAGCCCCCGACGACCCAGATCGTCATCGACAGCAATCGATGATCTTGGTGCCCAAGAACACGCCAGGGGTCGAGGTGCTGCGACCATTGCCAGTGTTCAATTTTTACGGCATGCCAGATCGGGCGTCAGAGGTCCTTTTCACAGACGTTCGCGTTCCTGCATCGAACATGCTCCTCGGAGAGGGCCGAGGTTTCGAGATCGCCCAAGGACGACTCGGTCCTGGGCGAATTCACCACTGCATGCGTCTTGTAGGCCTAGCGGAGCGCGCTCTCGAGATGATGTGTCATCGGACGCAGCACCGTGTGACGTTCGGGCGCCCTATCGCCGAGCAGACGGTGACACTTGAGCGGATTGCAGAAGCTCGGATCGCAATCGAGCAGACCCGTCTTTTGACCCTCAAAACCGCTTACCTCATGGACACGGTTGGAAATAAAGAGGCTCGGCGCGAGATCGCGATGATCAAGATCGCAGCTCCTCAAATGGCTTGCCAGGTCATCGACTGGGCCATTCAGGCCTTCGGTGGCGTTGGCACCGCTAACGACTTCGGTCTCCCGGCAATGTTCGCCACTGCTCGGCTATTGCGGCTGGCTGACGGACCCGACGAGGTTCACAGGAACCAACTCGGGCGTTTGGAGCTTCGACGCTTCACGGCCCATGAACCGCCAAAATCCCGGACGGACTGGGTCGCTTGGCCGAGGTCATCAACCGATCCAGAAATTCAAGGAGCGAAGATGGGGGCATCGAATGAGTGACGGAACCCGCAATGATGAGGATGAGGTTCGCAGAGATGGCTTCGCGATGCTTGCCGTCCTGCTGCTCACGATTGCGCTGATCATTTATGTCGGATGGAACGTCATCTGAAGACGCGCAACGCCAGCTTCAAAGTCTGCCTTTCTTGCTGCGCTGTGGCAGGTGCTTTCGTTTCAGCACCAGAACAAACCAAACCTCAGTGCGCAGACGTATGACAGGTTTCCGTCACTGCACGTGATCCATGCGATGCCCGGTAAGGCGTGTCTTCGGTCCTTGAACGACGTTCTCTACGGAGTGCATTCGAACTCACTCGCTGGTTGTACGACAGGCAGCCAAGACCGGCGGGTGTAGCGCTCCTGCTCCGCAGCACATGAAAGGCAAACCGATGGATAACCGTCCCTCTGCTCAGAAACTTACCCCAAGCCTTTCGGTCGTGCGTTCGATCGTCGCCCAGCAAGATGAAGTCTGGAATGTCATCTCGGCTCCTGGCCACCTCGAGCTCGTTCATCCCTTTTGCGAGAGCAACGTTGTTGTCGAGTGGCCGGGAGAAACATCGATAGACCAGATCCGCTACCGAAGCGGATGGGTTTACGATCGTCGTTTCACAAGATGGATCGACGGTGTCGGTTACGACCTCGAAATTGGTGCAGTAAACGAACCGACCTCACGAGTTTCCTGGAGGCTGGAACAGCGCAGCGACGACATAACCGACCTGACGATCACTCTCTGGCCTCGCGTCGTTGTCGACATCCCGGGATTGAGGGGCTTTGTCCGTTGGGCGATCGTTGGGCCAATGATGCGCCGATACCTGCGCTCGGTCACTGCAGG
>MDTD01112501.1_pt1 | contig 11021 bp, 8 predicted proteins | sample 811221 | NCBI WGS metagenome assembly MDTD01 (sample SAMN05326646, study PRJNA326480) | marine metagenome | isolation source: seawater | place: Pacific Ocean: South West | collected 2011
ATTTTGATGAAATTTATGAAAATATTTTAAATTTTAGCAATTTAAAAAAAAAGATGAAATCGGTTTTCCCAAGAACAAAGATTCAAATGGTTTTAACAGAAGATACTTTTAAAGAACAAGATAAATACTTTTCACTTTTTAAAGATATTGTTGATGATGTCTCAGTAAAACAATATACAGAAAGAGGGGGTAAAATTAAAGATATAGATAGAAAATATATTAGAGCTGCTTGTTCTAATGAAAATATCGAAAAAACAAATTTTAATTTTGAATCAAAAACAATTGATCCTAACGCCGAAATAATGAAAGACTCAAATGGAAATTTATTTATTTCAAAAGGTAGGTTGCCATGTGAACAACCCTACCAACGAATGTTAGTAACTTACGATGGTCGTGTTAGCATGTGTTGTTATGACTGGGGAAGTATGCACCCCGTAGGGTATGTCGATAAATTAGCTTTAGAAACAGGAGAAAAAGAATATGAAAAAATAAAAAAAAAGGCAGAAAATAAAGAAAAGGGATTTGATTTAATGAAATTGGAAATGCCTAAAATTTTTAACGAACCTGCAAAAGAAGTCAAAACTATTGAACAGATTTGGCAAGGAAAAGATATAGATCATGTTCGAACCAAACATGCTAAAAATTTATTAGAAGAAGTTCCAATTTGCAAAGGATGCCCATTTAAAGAGACATATAAATGGCAAAAAATAAATTAAATACAAATACTGAGATTATCGCTGAAATAGCTAATGCCCATCAAGGAAACAGTGAGCTAGCTAAAAGAATAGCCTTAGAGGCTATTGATAATGGAGCAGACGCTATTAAGTTTCAAATTTATTTTGCAGATGAGCTTCTAATTAACAAACATAAAAAATTTAATCATTTTAAAAGTCAATCTTTCAGTAAAAATACTTGGTTAAAATTATTAAATTTTTTTAAAAAAAAAAATATTAATCTTTATTGTGATGTTTTTGGAAAAAAGGCATTTGAAATAGCGAACGGATCTGGTGTAGATGGATTTAAAATTCACTCATCAGATTTAAATAATTTTAATTTGCTAAAATTAGTTTCAAAAACGAAAAAAAAAATTTTTATATCTGCGGGGGGCAGTACATTAGAGGAAATATCTTATGCTTTAAATATTTTAAGATTAACTAATGAAAGACAGCTGATATTGCTACATGGTTTTCAAAGTTATCCTACAAAATTAGAAAACTGTGATTTATCAAAAATTCATCTCTATAAAAAATTGTTTAAAAACAAATTAGATATTGGATATCAAGATCATCTTTCAGCAGATGACCCCCTTAATTTTAAGACCCCAATAATAGCAATGAAACTTGGAGCAAAATACTTAGAGAAACATATTACTATCGGCAGAGATAAAAAAGGAATTGATTATTATTCCTCTCTTGAGCCATACGAATTTAAAAAATTTGTAAAATATGTCAGACAGAATGAAAACAAAAAAAATAATAATTTAGGAGCCATTCTTGGAAAATCAAATTTGAATAAAGCTCTTGGAGAAGAAACATTAGAAAAAATGAGTACTTCAGAAATAAGTTACAGGAATACAGTTAAGAAAGTTTGGTTTTTAAACAAAAATATCTCTCGAGGAAAAAAAATCAACGAAAAAAATATAATTATGAAAAGACCAGATAAATTAAACTCAAATAATATAAATTTGGAAACTTTCAAAAATAAAAAATTAAAAAGAAATATTAAAAAAGATTGTCAGATTAATAATTCAATGTTTAAAAATGATGTGACTGCAATTATTGTTGCTAGAAATAGTTCTAACCGGTTAAAAAATAAAGCAGTGAAGAAAATTTGTGATATTTACGCAATTGAACACTTAATCAAACGGGTGCAAAGATCTAAAGAAATTAATCGAATCATTCTATGCACAACAAAAAATAAAAATGATGATCTATTGATTAAAATTGCAAAAAAAAATAGAGTTTTATCTTATAGAGGTTCAGAAAAAGACGTTCTACATAGAATGTTGGGGGCAATAAAAAAAACTAAAACTAATGTTATAGTTCGTATCACAGGAGACGATATTTTAATTGATCCTTATTTTCTAGATAAAACGGTTAAATATCATTTATTAAATAATTTACAATATACAGATGCAAAAAAACTACCTAGCGGAATAGATGTTGAAGTTTTTGATAGAGATTTTTTAGAAACAATTTATAAATTAGCGAAAGACACTTCTGGCACTGAATATCTTACGTACTATGTCACTAATCATAAAAATCAATTCAGAATAGGATCATTAGATGTGAGCAATAAATATAGAAAAAAAATTAGGCTTACTTTAGATAATTTTAAAGATTTCAAAGTAATTAAAATATTTTTGGAGCAAATGAAAAAAAGAAAAAAACTTTTTGATTATAAATTTGAAGATTTAATAAAATTTTACAAGAAAAATAAAAAAATTTTTTCACTAAATCTTAATCCTTCTTTTAAATTAAAAAAAATAAACACAGATTTTATCTGGACAAGATTATTTAACTAGCGTCTATGAAAAAAGAACCACTTATCACAGTTTATATTACTAATTATAATTATGGGAAATACTTAAAGCAAGCTATCGAAAGTGTTTTAAGTCAAACCTATAAAAATTTTGAATTAATAATTATTGATGATGGTTCAAAAGATAATTCTAAAAAAATAATTTCAGATTACAAGAATAATTCTAAAGTAATAGCAGTGTACCAAAAAAACAAGGGCTTAAATAAATCCAATAATTTAGCCATAAAATTATCGAGAGGAAAATTCTTAATAAGACTGGACGCAGATGATTGGCTAGATATAAGAGCCCTAGAAATTTTAGGTAACGCAATAAAAAAAGACAATGAAATTGGATTAATTTTTCCAGACTATTACGAGGTAGACGAACAAGGAACGATACTTAACATCGTTAGGAGACACGATTTTAATAAAGTGACTTTACGAGATCAAGCAGCCCACGGGGCCTGCACATTAATACGTAAAAGTTTTCTTCAAAAAATGGGAGGATATGACAAAAGTTTCCTTTGCCAGGATGGATACGATCTATGGATAAAATTTATTAATAAATATAAAATTAAGAATATTAATCTTCCGCTTTTTTATTATAGACGGCACACAGGGAGTCTAAGTAGCAATAAAAGCAAAATTTTAAAAACAAGATCAGAAATAGTCAAAAAAAAGTTGGATAATTCAAATAAAAAGAAAAAAAAAGCAATAGCAATTTTACCTGTACGTGGATTAAAAATAAATCCTAAAAGTTATGTATTAACAAAATTAAAAGGTAAGCCATTGTTATTTTGGTCCATAGATACTTTAATAAGGTCGAAAAAAATTTCAAAAGTTATAATTACTACACCTGATGAAGGTATTATTAACAAACTAAAAAAAAGATATAAAAGCAAGATATTAATTCTCAAAAGAGATGAAAAAAATGCAGGAATTAATATTCCAATAGAACAAACGTTCATTGATGCAGTAAACAAAGCTAAAAAGAAAAAAATTAATTTTGATTATATTTTTGAAATTTCTTACAAAAATCCATTTATTGATTTACGTGATGTTGATACTTCAATAAACATGATAGAAATATTTAAAACTGATCAGGTTATTGGGGTTGTGCCAGAAAAAGATACTTTTTTTCAGCATGATGGAAATGGATTAAAACCTTTAAGAAAGTTTGAGGGATTAAGACTTGAAAGAGAGGAAATATATAGAGACCCAGGTTTCTTGCGTTTAATCAAAAAGAAATTTGTACATAATTCAAATAAATCTATTAAAAAAATAGGTCATCTGATAACTGATGAAAAATCATCTTTTACAATAAATTCAAATATTGATTTTATGATTGCCGAAAAAATTTATTCCAAAACTTCTTTTTAATTATGAAATACTGTAAAAAATGTTTAGACCCTAGTACACGCCCAAAAATTACTTTTAACAGTAACGGCATATGTTCATCTTGTGAATTTGCTACTAATAATAAGACCAGCACTGATGATAATTTTAAAGAAAAAGTTTTTAGAGAAATTTTACATAAATTTAAAAAAGAAAAAAACTCACATTTTGATTGTATAATAGGAGTAAGTGGAGGAAAAGATAGTACACGTCAAGCTCTTTGGCTAAGGGATAAATTCAAATTAAATCCTTTATTAGTTTGTTGTACTTATCCACCAGAACAAATTACCGAGAGAGGTGCGGCTAACTTATCAAATTTAATTAATTTAGGATTCGACACTATTGTTACGGCTCCCGCACCTAAACTTTGGAAGAAAGTTTTAAGACAAGGTTTTTACAATGGAAATTATTTAGTTGGACCTGAACTTGCTCTTTATTCATCACTACCTCAAATTGCTATAAAATATAAGATTAAATTAATTTTTTGGGGAGCGAGTCCTGCTGAAACATCTAATGAAAAAAAAACTACTAAGATAGGACAAGAGTGGAATGGAAATACAATAAGAGACTCTAACACTCTGAAAGGATGTGATACTTCCTGGATAAAGAAAATCGCAAAAGAAGAAGGCAAGACCATTCCTTATGAATTTCCAACTATTAAGGAATTTAAACAAAATAAAATTCAAATAGTTTACTTAGGATGGTTTTGGAAGAATTGGTCGCATAGTTATAATGCAAAATTTTCAGCTTTAAATGGCTTAAAATTGAGAAATGATGATCCATCTAATACCGGTGATTTATTAGGCGCAATGGCTCTGGATGAAGATTGGGTAATTATAAATCAGATGATCAAATATTATAAATTTGGTTTTGGCAGAGCAACAGACTATCTAAATCTTGACTTGAGGCTAGGCCATATAACAAGAGAAAAAGCGATTAAAATAATTGAAAAATACGATGGAGCTTGTTCCGAAACATACATTCAATCTTTTTGCAATTACTTGAATATATCTAAAGAAGAATTTTGGCGAGTAGTATCAGGTTTTGTAAATAAAGAACTTTTTACTTTAAATAATAAATCGACTGGAAAAAAATTTATTCCAAAATTTAAAGTTGGAATTGGAAAATGAAAAAAATTTCAATATTAAATTACGGAAGCGCAAATTATAGTTCAATAGCAGGGGCTTTAAAAAAATTTGATTGTCAAATTTCTATCACTAATGATATTAAAATTTTAGATAAACAAGATATTATTATATTACCTGGAGTTGGAACTTTTCCTAAAGCAATAGACATATTAAAAAAGAAAAAACTAATTAACTTTTTAAAGAAAGCACCAAAAAATGGAAAAAAAATTTTAGGAATTTGCCTTGGAATGCAAATTTTAACTAACCAATCAGAGGAAATAGAAAAAAGATCAGGTCTATCTCTACTAAATGGAAAGACTAATTGTCTTGCATTAAAAGAACCTCATATTGGGTGGAATAAAGTTTCAATAAAAGATAGAAGGTCAGCTTTTTCAGAGCTAGATAATAGAGAATTCTACTTTCAACATTCTTACAAAGTACTTTTAAAAAAAAGTAGTGCTAGGAATATAGGTTTTACATTTGCTCCTGAAAAAATTATCAGTTTTATTGATCAAAATAATGGAATTACAGCAACGCAATTTCATCCAGAAAAAAGTCAACAAGCTGGTTTAGATTTTTTTAAAATTTATTTAAATGATTAAGAAAAGATTAATCGGATCAATAATTATTAAAAATAATTGGGCAGTGCAATCGTTTAGTTACAAAAAATATCTTCCTGTCGGAAACCCAATATCATTAGTAAAAAATTTAAATAGTTGGGGTGCTGACGAAATCTTGATAAATGTAATTGATAGGAGTAATTTAAATCTTGGTCCAGATTTTAATCTATTGAGGCAAATACAATCTTTAAATATTGAAACACCTCTAATATATTCAGGTGGTATTCAAAATTTAGATCAAGCAAAAGAAGTTTTAAGTTTAGGCGCTGATAGGATAGTTATAGACTCAATTGTTGATAATAATTTTAACGAATTGAAAAAAATCTCTAACTTTATAGGATCTCAATCAATTATAGCATCAATTCCAATTATTAAAAATCAAGGGAAAATTTTTGAATATAATTATAAAAATAAAAGTATAGAAAATATTTCAAAAAATAAATTAATCATAAAAAATAACTACCTTGTCTCAGAATTTTTAATTACTGACGTTGTTAATGAAGGTTACGATGATCAATTTGATGTTGATCTGATAAAAAAATTTCCATTAAAAAATAAAAAATTAATATGTTTTGGTGGAATCAAAACAAAAAAAATAATTGAAAAGATTTTAAAAAACAAAAATATTTCAGCTATAGCAATTGGTAATAGTTTAAATTTTAAAGAGCATTCAGTTCAAAATTTAAAAAAGAAATTATCTAAAAAAATATTTAGAAAAGAGTTTTATATAGGTTAATGAGTCAAGAAATTAAAATATGTCAGCGATGTTTATATTCCAATCATCACCCGCTAGGAATAACTTTTAACGAAGAGGGAATATGCTCTGGATGTGAAATTTTTGAAGAAAAAAATATTTTAGATTGGAGTCATAGGTGGCAACTTTTAAAAAAAATAATTAAAAATTATAAGTCAAAAAGTGGTAAAAATTATGATTGTATAGTTCCTGTAACAGGTAGTAATGACAGTTACTATGTTGTCCATTTAGTAAAGAATAAGTTAAAACTTAATCCATTATTAGTAACTTATAACAAATATTTTAATACACCTTTAGGAATTAGAAATTTATCCAACTTGAGAATAAAGTTCGACGTTGACATAATTTTTCAAAACGTGAATCCAGAAAAAATTAAAAAAATTACTAGAAATACTCTTAACGATCATAAGAGCATTTATTGGCCAATATTGGCTGGCGGAACAGTTTTCCCTATACAAACTGCAGTAAATTTCAAAATTCCTTTAATAATTTGGGGAGCTCATCAAGGTGTAGAACAAGTTGGAATGTATTCCCACGAGCAAGAGGTAGAAATGACTAGAAGATATAGAGAAGACCATGATTTATTTATGAAGGATGAGGAGGAAATTCTAAATTTAGAAAATAATTTAGACGCAGGTGATTTATGGCAATTTAAATATCCATCAGATTATTCATTAAATTCAATAGGGGTTAGAGGAATATATTTATCTAATTTTGTAAGATGGGATCCAGTAGCACAACATATTCAAATGGTAAAAAATTTTGACTATAAATCTTCCAGATTTTTAAGGACTTTTGATACTTACGATCACGTAGATTGCTACAATTATATGAATCTTCACGATTATCTTAAATTACTAAAACACGGTTACTCAAAAGTCACAGACCATGCTTGTAGAGAAATTAGACACAAGAGAATTACTCGTGAAGAAGGAGTTGCTTTAGTTAAAAAATATGAGTTGATAAAACCTGATTATCTAAATTTATTTGCTGACTGGTTAGGTATAGATTTACCTTCATTAGAGATGGTGATTAATAGATCAAGAAATCCTCAATTTTGGAATGAAACTGATTTAAATAAATTTGAATTTAAAGGATTAAGTAACCATTTTAAAAACGAGACAAAAAATAAATTAAATTTAGATGGTTATTTTATCAATAATTCTGAAATAAATATGAAAAAAAATCCAGGGTATATTACTTTCGGTAAAGGATTTAACGAATATTAATTTGTATGTGTGGTTTAGCTGGGTTTATTGGTTCTCAAAAATATTTTCCGACTAGAAAAAAAATTGAAAATTGTAAACGATCCCTTTTCAGAAGAGGTCCAGATGGCAATGGAGTGTATAAAAATTTTGATAAAAATAAAAAAATACTTTTCATCCATACACGATTATCTGTAATCGACCCAAGAAAAAATTCAAATCAGCCATTTAGCGATGATTCAGGGACACTTATATTCAATGGAATGATTTATAACTATTTAGAATTAAAAAAAAAGTTAAAAAAAAAAGGTATAAAGTTTAGGACAAATTCTGATACTGAAGTTTTGCTTAAATTATTAAATATTTATAAAGAACGATCTTTAAAATATTTAGATGGAATGTGGTCTTTTGCGTACTATAATTTTAAAGATAACAACATCATTCTTAGTAGAGATAGATTAGGTGAAAAACCATTATTTGTAAAATGGAATAAATCAAATTTATATTTTAGTAACTCTATAAAGGCACTTTATGAACTTGATAAAGAAAAACTAATTTTTAATGATAGGAAAGTTAAAGAGTGTCTTAGATATCCAGATAAAAGTTTAGGCTTAGACAATAGTACTCTTTTTAAAAATATAAATGAGTTTAAAAAAGCACATTATTTAAAAATTAATCTTTCCAACAATAAATTTGTCTATAAAAAATATTGGAAATTACAGGTGTCACAAAAGAAAACTTCTTTTAATAAGGCATGCATCAATTTAAAAAAAAAAATAAAAAAAATTGTTATGACAAGGTCAAGGTCAGATGTCAAAAACTGTATGTTGATTAGCGGAGGATTGGATTCCAACACTATTGCTGCCTTTATCGCAAATAGACAAAAAACTTTAGGATATTCATTAATGTCTTCATCCCCAGAATATAATGAAAAAAAATTAATTAAAATAAGTTCAAAAAAAAATAAGTTTCCGACGACTTTTGTAAAATCAAGAAATAATAATTCATTAAAAATATTATTTTCAATTATTCAGAATAGTTACAATATTCTTCCAACAACAACGTCTTTAGGTCTAGCTTTAGTTTGTGATAAAATAAAGAAGGATAAAAATAAAGTTTTATTAACCGGAATTGGTGGTGATGAATTATTCGCAGGATATTACGTAAATTTCATGGCCCACTTACTGTCAATCAAAAAACATAAAAAAAAATTTAAAAAAAATTATAATTTTTGGAACAAAAATGTAAAAATTTTCATAAGAAATAAATTTTTAAAAGAGTTAAATGATCCTATTGTTAAAAAGTATAAATATGACTTAAATTCATACATTGACTTAAGTATAAACAAATATTTTAAAAAAGATAAAAAAATGAAAATAAAAAAAATTTCTAAGGATATTTTTTACAATAATATGCTACAGAATATTTTCTATTTAAGTATACCAACGCAAAATTACCAAAATGACCTAATATCAATGCATTATTCATTAGAAAGCAGATCTCCTTTTTTAAGTCATGACCTTATGACTTATACCTATTCTTTGAATAAAGATTATTTTATGTTTAATGGTGTACCAAAATCTCTTTTAAGGCATTCAATGGCAAAAAATTTACCTAAACAGATTTATAACAATTTTGAAAAAACAGGTTTTTATTCACCATTTAACTCATTTTTTTCAACCAATGATATGAAAAAGATTAAAAATTACCTTTCTAATTCAAAAATTTTAAAAAAAACACTTAAATTCAAAATGTTAAAAAAATTGATAACAAAAAAAACAGAAAAAATATCTCATCAGGAAAGTAAGTTTTTATTTGCCTGTTTAAACCTAGTAATTATAGAAAAAACTATTCAAAATACTTATTGATAATTAGAATATGAAAATTATTGAATTAATTTTTTTTCTAGCTACGAAATAATTTTTTAATGTTAAAAAATTTTTTAATTTTTATTAAATGTAAAATTACATTTAAAATTTCGAGATGTGATGTATTGATATTTGATCATGCTCAATCAAAAACATTAAAATATTTTATAAACAAAAATAATTATAAGTTTTTTTATTCTAGACATGAAGAATATAATTTTTTTATTTTCATAAAAACTTTGTTTTCATCTGGACTAAAAAATTTTGGTTTAAATTACTTTTTGAATTTTGTTGAATTAACTCAACCTAAATTTATTATAAGTCAATGGATGTATGATCCAAGAATTTTTCAAGTTAAAAACTACTTTCCAGAAACAAAAATAATATTGATTCAGCCAAGTGATTTTTATGGCGAAATTTCATATTTCAAAAAATTTAAAGACTATTCTATCGATCACATATTTGTATTTAGTAATAATGAAAAAAAAAAATTAAAAAAGATATTTAAAAAATCTGAAATAACTATAATTGGGTCTTTAAGAAATAACTTTTATTACAAAAAAAAAATTAATGAGAAAAACCTTTTTTTATATATTTCAGAATATAAAATATCGAGATTTACTTATAATGAAAATAAGATTATTAATTTATTAGATGAGTATTGTGATAAAAATAATTTAAAGTTTAATATTCAATCAAGGTACAAATCTATAAAATTTAAACTGTACTTAAATGAAATAAAAAAATTGAATTTAAAAAATTTAAACAAAATTTTAGAAAAAAAATACGACGGAACATCATACGAAAACTCCCAAAAATATAAATTTTTGGTTAGCACAGATTCAACTCTAGCTTTAGAGTCGTTGTCATGTAAAAAAAAATTAGCACTTCTAGAAAGCTATTCAGATTTTACTTATAAAGAATATAAAGAAATGAATTGTGGTAAAATAAAGAAAAATTTTATTTTCTATAATATAAAGAAACAAAAAGGTTTTTTTTGGTCTATGAGCTTGAATAAAAAAAATGTTTTTAATATTTTCGACAATCTAGTTGATACTTCAAAAAAAAAGTGGAATTCTGAATTAAAAAAACAAAAAAATAGTTTAATTTTTCTTGATCCAGGAAATAACACTTTAATAAAAAAGTTAAATCAAATTAATTTTCCAATATAATATCTTATGATAAAAGTATTCTCCACAGTTTTTAATTTTTTGAATAAAAACTTTAGAAAAAAAACTATAATCTTTTATATATTTTTAATTACTGCTACTTTTCTTGAGGCGTTTTCAATTTATATAATTTTTCCAGCTTTGAATTTTATAATTAATCCCGATCAATCTGAGAATATTTTTATGTTTCTTAATGATTTAAATTTTATAATTATCAAAAATACTACTGATGCAATTTACTTATTTTTGGTCTTTTATTTAATACTATCTTTTATAAAAATGTCTTTCATGCTTTTCTTTACATCTTGGAATAATAATTTCGTTTTTAGTATAGAACATATTTTAGCAAAAGAACTTTATGGA
>MDTD01121559.1_pt1 | contig 11021 bp, 10 predicted proteins | sample 811221 | NCBI WGS metagenome assembly MDTD01 (sample SAMN05326646, study PRJNA326480) | marine metagenome | isolation source: seawater | place: Pacific Ocean: South West | collected 2011
AAATGGAACAACACGGTTGATTTTTGTTCGGCTACGTGTACTTCTTTTGATGTGGGATTGCCTTCTTTGCCTAGTATAAATATCTTTTTACCTCGCAATAGTTCTATAGCTTCGGCAAGACGTTTTTCTATGTAGGGGCGAATAAAGTTTTTAAAAAGTTCCTCGTTAAAGTGTTTTTTAAAAAATTCGGTAGGGCGGATTGCTGATTGCGGATGAAACTTTTTTACGATGACTTCTTGATCGAAACCTCCCAATATATCTACCAGTTTACGGTCGGTATCATCAATTCTTTTTTCATAATACTCAATAGTTGTATTGTATACCTTTTGATGCGTAAGGGTGTAATTGCCCAACGTGTTGATTTGCACCACATGAGGCTCTATAATATAGCCCAAGTGCAAATGCTCAACAAGGGTATATACCAATTCAAAAGGCTGATTATTGACTACTTTCAATTTTAAAAGTGGTTTTATCGGGTAGTATAACCGTGCAAGGTAACGCAAAAAAGCCTACGGAGAGTAGTGTGCGCAAAAAAAATGTTTAGTATCTGTTGCCTATACTTAGCCCAACTATATAATCACCAGCGTATTTGAGTATAAATAAATGATAGGTAAAAAGTGGGGTACGGTTTATAGGCTCGAGACTATAATCGGGACATGAAAATCCTACTTGCTGTATAATATTGGCATAATCGTCAGGGTCGAACCATTCGTTATAAGGCAAAAACTGCCATTGTAAATGCTTACGGTTTTTTTGGCTAAACCGCTTATCAGCAAAGGCATTGTTTTTTACTTTACCTATCCACAAGTTGTATGTTTTCTGCGCATCTGCCAAGTTAGGCCCTACATACAAATCGGCATAATAGCCAAAAGGCATTAATAATGTTTCGGGTAAAGGTTTTATAAAGGCATCGCCTGCACCTTTTAGGTTTAGCTTGGGTCGCCAAATTTTATTTTTATAAAGGTCTTCGCTTTCCTTTCCTTTAATTAAATCAATATCATCCAATAAGCCTTGTTCTATTGTGGCAAACTGCCTAATAAGAGTTGTGTCTTTCTTTTTTGCGTTTGGTGTGTATGGGGTAAATTGGCGACGATCATCACCATATATTTCTATATTTATTTGCCCTGCAAAAGTATCGTTTTCTTCATCCACCTCAGGGTATTCGCCCCACAAGCGTATAAATATATCTTGCATTGTATCACCAACTTGATAGTGGTAGCCATAGTGCAAACCATCTTCGCTAATAGGGTTGCGCTTAATGCCCTGTATGCAGTGTAGTATATGCCTATCTACATTTTTAAGCCCTTGAAGCACATCTGAAGAATCGGCAATATTTGGCGCTACACTTTCATAATACAAGCCCTCTGTGCCTCGGGTTACAATTTTTCCGTAAAAAAAACCCGGTAGTATTATTTCGGCTTCAAAACGATTTTCTTCACTTCTATGATTAAGTAAACTCACCCTATCACGGTTAGTTTGCAACTCAAAATAATTGTTAGCATCGTCTACTATTGCCCGTAAAGCATTGCAAAATATGCCATCAATATTTTGCTGTGCATTTGCCGATGTTTGAAAAAGTATAAGTGTTATAAATAGTGTAAAAATGCGCATCTGTGTTTTATTATCACAACAAAGATGCCTAAAATGCAATAAAGGTGGCTTGACTATTGCGCTAATATTTACGAAGACCATAATTGTACCTTTGCCCCACTGCCATGCAAAAAATCTATATAAAAAATATGGTTTGCCCCCGCTGCATAACAAGTGTAGAGGGTTTGCTTAATAAGCTGGGTATTGCCCATACTTCTATTTTATTGGGCGAGGTGGAATTGCCCCAAACTATTGTTGGTGAGCCATTGAAGCAATTGGATAATGAATTGCGTGTTTTGGGTTTTGAACTGATTGATAACCGCCGTACGGTGATTATTGAAAAGATAAAGAAAGCAGTGCTTGAATATGTGGATATACATGATACGGATAAACGCCCCAACCTATCGGCATACATAGCTGAAAACTTGAATTATGAATATACTTATTTAAGTGATTTGTTTTCATCGATTGAAGGGCAAACTATTGAGCAATATTGCATACGCCAACGTATAGAAAAGGCAAAGGAACTACTGGTGTACGATGAGTTTTCGTTAACAGAAATTGCCTACCGATTGGGTTATAGCAGTGTGCACCACCTATCGGCACAGTTTAAAAAAATTACAGGGCTAACGCCTACCTATTTTAAAAAGATAGGTGCTAGTAAACGCCAGGCTTTGGATGCTATATAGCGGTAAATGATTATTGCCGAAATAAGAAATCCAAAAATTATGTACATCTTACCCAAAAGGCTGAAAAGCCTGCCCCACAAGGCCTAGCTACCTTTGTAGTGTATTATTAAACCCTAAAAATACACTAGCATGAATACCCTAAAACTAAACACCAACCTGCATTGTGGCAGTTGTGTAAACAAACTTACCCCAATAATAAATGCCGATAGCCGTGTGCAAAATTGGCAGGTAGATTTAAAGCAACCCAATACCCCGCTTACCGTTACGGGAGATATTAGCGAACCTGAGCTTATTGCCCTTGTAGCCAAGGCGGGCTACAAAGCCAGTGCTACTGAAACCAAAATGGCAGGAAACTGCGATATGCCTGCCATTAAAAAACAAAATCACCACAATCATAATATGGTTGCCGACCACGCCCCTACTTTGCCCACACAAAATTTTTGGGGTGATAATGGGGTTTGGAAACGCGCATCGTTTAATACGCTAAATTGTTTACTTGGCTGCTCTATTGGCGATTTTGCCATGATAATATTTTTACAAGCCTATTATCCCCAAACACCAATGGTGGTGCAAATGACACTGGCTATTGCTGCTGGCTTAATTACCTCGGTGTTGCTAGAAACCAGCATATTGCGCTACCGCGAAGGAATGGTGTGGGGGGCTGCGCTAAAAATGGCGTTTTCTATGTCGTTTATATCAATGGTGGCTATGGAAATAGCTATGAATTTGACTGACTTTATGATAACAGGCGGCACTCTCTCTATGGCTACATCGGCCTATTGGTTAGCCTTTATACCCGCAGCACTGGCTGGCTTTTTAGTCCCCTTGCCCTATAATTATTTTAAACTTAAAAAGTATAACAAGGCTTGCCACTAAGCTTTGTTATACTTTAAAACAGCCCTAAATATAAATACCATGAAAAATTTAGTTTTTATAATAGCTATACTGGCAGCAATGTTTGCTGCATTAACCACACAAGCACAACATCACCACCATGCGCCTGTTGATACTGTCCTGAAAAAAACCACCAAACCTATGCCTGCTGATAGTGCAAAACACAAACAGCACAAACACGATACAACTAAGCATAAAATGACACATAGTTTTTCGCTTAGCCTGCCTATGAATCGTAACGGCAGTGGTACCAGTTGGTTGCCTGATAATACGCCTATGTATGCCTATATGCTGCATGGTAAAAATGGGTGGAACTATATGCTGCACGGCAATTTGTATGTGCGCAATACATGGCAAAATTTTAGCAACAACTACAAAAGGGGCGGCAAACAGTTTGATGCCCCTAATTGGCTTATGGGTATGGCACAAAAACAAGTAGGCAAAAATGGCTTGCTTAGTTTTAATGCCATGCTTTCGGCTGATAGATTGGTGATGGCGGGCAATGGCTACCCGCTTTTATACCAATCGGGAGAGGCGTGGGACGGTAGCCCTTTGGTTGATCGCCAACACCCGCACGACCTTTTTGCGGCGCTATCAGTAGCGTATACCCACCGTATAACTAATGATATTGATATTACAGGCTATGCGGGCTACCCCGGCGAGCCTGCACTGGGGCCTACTGCTTTTATGCACCGTATATCATCGCTTAGCAACCCCGATGCTCCTCTTGGCCACCACTGGCAAGATGCTACGCATATTGTTTTTGGGGTAGCTACATTGGGTGTGCGCTATAAATGGCTAAAGGCTGAGGGTAGTTTGTTGACAGGGCGCGAGCCTGATGAAAACCGATACGATTTTGACAAACCTAAGTTTGATAGTTACTCGTTTCGTTTATCGGCCAACCCCACAAAAAGTATAAGTATGCAAGTATCGTACGGATATATTAAAAGCCCTGAACAACTGAGCCCTGATGAGGATGTGAGGCGCACAACAGCATCAGTAATACACAGTACAAAAATGGGCAATGCCTATATAAATAGTGCTTTGGTATGGGGCTATAATAATGCAGGACACGGACACACAGAACATTCTGTATTGGCTGAAAGTAGCATAGCTAAAGGGAAAAACACCGTATATGGCCGCTATGAGTTTGTTGAAAAAAGCGCTCACGAGCTACAGTTGGAAGATGTGCTAGGCCACAAAGCTATAGAGCCTATACACTCCCTTAGCATTGGATATAGCCGCACCTTGTTCACCATAGCTAAAACCAATATAGCTGTTGGCGGGCAAATGGGAGTGGGAATGCAAAGCAAAAAACTTGATGCTATTTATGGTAAAATGCCATTATCGGGTCAGGTATATTTGCGCATAACCCCCGCTATGCTAAAAATGGGTATGTAATCTCTATAAAGAAACTTCAATTGTGCCACTAAACACAAACTGTGCGGGGCCTTGCAGCCAAATGTTTTGGTAGTGGTTGGCAGCTACTTTATCAAAGGTGATTTGCAGTTTGCCACCGGGAGTGCTAATGGGTTGCACTATGCCCTTACCTGTGGGTTTTTGAGCATAGGCAGCTAAAGCAACGGCTGTAACTCCTGTACCGCACGAGTAGGTTTCGTCTTCAACGCCACGCTCGTAAGTGCGTACTTTTAGCACGTTTTCTTGCGCCTGTGCTATGTTTACGTTAGTGCCTTTAGCAGCAAACCTATCATTATAGCGAATGGCTTGGGCGGTTTCAACTAACAGCATTTGGCTTATATCGCTGTTTATAAATCGTACGTAGTGTGGCGATCCTGTATCTAAAAAATAATCGTCGCCCAGTTGTTCCACTTCGGTAACGTCTTTCATTTTCAGGCTCACCCAACCGTTTTCAAAAATTTCAGCATCGTGTGGGCCATCTATTGCTAAAAAAAGGGCTTTATCTTTTATTATGCCTAGTTGCTTGGCAAACATGGTAATACAACGGCCACCATTACCACACATACTACTTTCGTTGCCATCACTATTAAAGTATACCATCTCAAAATCGTAGCCTTCTTTGTTTTGCACCATTATAAAGCCATCGGCTCCAATGCCAAAACGGCGGTCGCAAAGATGTTGGTACAATTGGGTATTGTTGCGGGGCAGTGCAAGGTTGCGGTTGTCAACCATTATAAAATCGTTGCCCGTGCCTTGGTATTTGTAAAATGTAATTTCCACTATTTTAGTACAGGTAGCTGTTTTAAAATACTTGTATCGCTAACTTCTTGCAAAGGATGCATTTCGCCATCGGCTGTAAGAGGGTAAAACTTCTTTTTCCAACTCAAGTAAGCTGCTTTTTCGATTTTAAACACCTTTATGGCATCATCGTACGATACCTTATAAAGCGTTAGGCTAGTTTTGTTATATATATAGCTATAAGTATCAGCAGGTTTGTAATACACTTCCATATTTTCCCCGCTGTTAGCATCGCTATTTGCTACCTTTTCCCAATCGTTTTTACCCTTGCTGTTTTTTACTGCACTAAATACCCCTACACTCCTTTTTATTTCGGGCGTTGTACCAACGTCAGCTCCATCTGTAGCATTTTGACCATCTGTCATAGCTATGCCGTTGTTATCTGTTTGTGTCTTTTGGCTATCGTCGCGAGCGGTGGCAGTATTATCAGTACTGTTGCTGTCGCCTTCTTGTTTCTCTACTGTTTGATATTCAGTCGAGTTAGGCTTCACTACATATTCTATAACTACATACGACAAGAAAAACAGGGTGATAATTGCTGCTGATGATATTACCCATTTGGTGCTCCACACATTGCCTATGTAGCGTATTTTAGCATTTTGCTTTATATAGTCTTTTAGTTCTTCTCTACGTGCTTCTCTTATTCCCGCTACCACGCTACGGTGAAACTGATAGGCTTGATTTAGAGCTGCATCTTTTTCAAGTTGCTCCAAAAATTCGCGTTCTTCCACCTCGGTCATTTGTCCCGCAAGGTATTTGTCAAATACTTCGGTCATGTTATCATCAAAGTTCATCACTCAGCTATAAGGGGTAAAAGTGTGTATCTATATATTAAAGTCGCTTTTTTCAAAATCTTGTTTTATCAGTTGTTCTAACTTTTTAAAACATTGGTATTTCTTCGATTTTGCTGTATCGGCATTGGCAAACTCCATCCTTTCGGCAATTGAGTTCATATCCAAACCGTCAAAATAAAACAGTTTCAACACCTCTTTACAGGTATTGCCTATTTTATCCAAATACTCTACAACAATATTCAAATCCATACTATGGTTACGAGGCTCATCGGCCGCGTGTGTGTTTGAATGAAAATCTTCTAACGGATCAAGGCGTTTATCTTTATTCAGTTTTTTAAGCCAAAGGTTTTTGGCTATACTATATATATAAGTACTTAACTTGGCGGTGAGGGTAAACTCTCGCTGACTGACATTTTGCCAAACTGCTATAACTGCATCTTGCAAAACATCATCCACATCCTCTATCGTGCCGTTGTTTTTTATAATATAGTTTCTAACTGAAGAGAAATTATTTTGATACAAATACGTTAAAGCTTCTTGGTTTCCTCCGCGTATTTCGTCAATAATTTCCTCGTCCTTAAATTTTTTTCTTCCGAACATATGTTAATTACAAATGTGGTTTTAAAAGTAAACGGCAAGATAGGATATTTTTTATCCATCGATAAACCGTCGCAAAAATACTACGGATGATGGGTTTTTTGGTATATGAATTGATACTATTAAAACGATAACACCCGTTTTAACGTTTAATAATATTGTTTAAGACTAAATTGCTAAGAATTATGAATTACAAAAAAATTTTAGGAACCTTTTTAGTGGCCTGCCTTGGCGGCGCAGTTGCTTTGGGAGTATTTACTTTGGTGGTTAAAGACACTCCTAAAAGTATTCAGGAAAAACAAGATGCGGTGGCATTTGCCCGCGTTAGCAATAGTAACGATATACCCTCGTTTGATTTTACTGCCCCATCAAAAGTAGCTACCCCTGCCGTAGTACACATAAAAACTACAATAGAAACGGCTTATAACGGTGGTGGACTTGACCTTTTCGAATTTTTTGGAGAAGGACAACTACCCGAAATGCAACCCGGTGGTGGTTCTGGCTCTGGTGTAGTAATAACAAATGATGGATATATAGCTACCAACAACCACGTAATTGATGGCGCAACTACTATTGAAGTAGTTTTGCAAGATAAACGCAGTTTTACTGCTGAACTGGTGGGTAGAGACCCTAGTACCGACCTTGCCCTTTTAAAAATTGATGCCAAAGAACTGCCATTTTTACGCTTTGGCAATAGCGATAATGTGCAAGTTGGTCAGTGGGTGTTGGCAGTAGGGAATCCTTTTAACCTTACAAGCACTGTAACCGCAGGTATTGTGAGTGCTAAAGGAAGAAACATAAACCTATTGCGCGACCGCAATAACCAATATGCTATTGAAAACTTTATACAAACTGATGCTGCCGTAAACCCGGGTAATAGTGGTGGTGCATTGGTTAATATGAATGGTGAATTGGTGGGAATTAATACTGCCATTGCTTCGCGCACAGGTTCATTTTCAGGCTACTCGTTTGCTGTACCTGTAAATATTGTGAAAAAGGTAATGGATGATATTTTGAAATATGGCGAGGTGCAACGCGGCTTTTTGGGTATAGAAATTACTGATGTTACTGCCACTCTTGCTGAAGATAAAGGCATAAAAGAGATTAAAGGTGTGTATGTGAACAAAGTAAACGAAGGAAGTGCTGCCGAAAAAGCAGGCATAAAAAGTGGTGATGTGGTAGTAAAAGTAGGTGATGTTAATGTAAACTCTTCATCAGAATTGCAAGAGCAGGTAAGCCGCTTTCACCCTGGTGATAAAGTAAGTGTTACCATTAACCGCAACGGAAAAGAAATGGTACTTACCCCTATACTTAAAAACCGTGAAGGCACTACCGAAATATTGAAGAAAAGTGAAAAAGAAGACAAAGCAATGGCCATTAAGGGCATTGAGCTTGAAAAAATAACTTCAGCTGATAAGGATAAATACAAAATTAAAAATGGGGTAAAAATTGCTAAAGTAAATAGTGGCGCTTTTAAAAATGCCCGTGTACCACAAGGCTTTATTATTACACACATTGATAAAAAACCAATATATACCCTTACCGAAGCACAACTAATTTTGAAAAACAAAAGTGGCGGCGTTTTAATTGAAGGTATGAACCCTGATGGTAGCGAAGGCGTTTATGGTTTGAAATTGGATTAATAAACTACCTCAAAATCAGGTATAAAAAAATCCCGATACTTATGGTATCGGGATTTTTTGTTTCACATTTTCAGAGGGTTTTAAACTCTCCGTTCTGAAATTACAACGCAAAGGGGACTTTAAGTCCCCTTTGCGTTGTAATTTATATAGAATATGATTTTAAATCCTATTACTTAATGTTCAGCCGCTGCCGATGAAATAGAAACAGCATTCATTAAATCTTCCACCTCGTTTACCAGTTCTATAAAACGTGGGGTGCGTTTGCTTTCGCGGGTACGGTTAAAAGGTAAATCAACCTTTACCGTATGGGCTATTCTACCCGGGTTGGCAGCCATTATATATACATCATCGCCCAAGTATACAGCCTCTGTAATATCGTGCGTTACAAATACAATGGTAGAGTGAAATTTGAGCCAAATATCCTCCAACATATCCTGCATTTTCAGCCTTGTATTAATATCTAATGCCCCAAAAGGCTCGTCCATCACAATTATGTTTGGATTGGCTATAAGACTACGGGCTATGGCTACGCGCTGCAACTGACCGCCCGAAAGACCGGGCATTTTGGCAAACTTATTCTGATGACCATCTAAGCCCACCAGTTGTATCATTTCCATTGCTTTTTCTTCGCGCTCTTTTTTGCCTATGCCTTTAAATTTTAAAGGCAGTGCTACGTTTTCTAATACTGTAAACCAAGGTAATGACGAGTAGTTTTGAAAAACCATACTCACCCTTTCACCCTCGTCGTCAACAGGTTTGCCATTTACTAAAACGGTGCCTTCGGTAGGTTGCTGTAAATTGCATATATAGCGTAATAAGGTAGATTTTCCGCAACCTGAGGCACCCATAAGAGCTACAAACTGTCCTTGATTGGGTTTATCGGGCACTACAAAATCACATCCGTCAAAAATATATTTCTTCCCATCGTAGGTTTGCTTAATATTTCTTAGCTCGATAATATTGGGCAACGACGATTCAAAAAAAGTACCGCTCATAAAATCTCTTATTTGTATTTGTGCTTAAACAACAGCTTATCAATAAGTTTAAACAACTTATCCTGCAAAAAACCTATTAGTATTATTACCAATAGTATGGCAAACAGCTTATCAATGCGGCTTTGGCGTTGTGCTTCCCAAGCCAAGCCCCCAAGTCCGCCTGTTTTGTTTATCAGTTCGGCCACAATTATATAGGTCCAACTCATAGCCACAAGCACACGTATATCATCGCTTAGTTTTGCCATTACATTGGGTATAAACACCGTAATAATAGTTTGCCACTTGTTTGCACCTAAAGTATATACGGTTTGCAAGTAAATTTTCTCAACCTCATCTATACGTTGCACCACAACAGGTAGTAGGTATACTATAATACCAAAGGCCAAAAAGTATACCTTCATATCGGTATCAATACCAAACCATGCTATAAAAATACCTGTAACAGCAGTTAGAGGTAAAAAGCGTATAGCATCAACAGGACGATTGAACAATGAACGGAACAAAGGAAACAGCCCTATAACAAAACCCAGTGGTATGGCTATAACAGTAGCTACCAAATACCCTAAAAAGTTTAGCTTAATTGAGAAAAAAGAATTGCGTATCAGCGCATCGCGATAGTGTAACTCGCTGTATGAGCTAAGTACTTTTTGTGGCGATGGCATTAGCGATGAGGGTATAAGCTGTGCAGCAGTAATACCATACCAAATAACCAATAAAAGTACAATCCCTGTAATCTCTATTGCAGTAAATAGCGGTTTGGGTAAAGTTCCCCGCAGGGTAAAAAGTTCTTTAACAATCTTTTTCATCCGATTTTATTCCTCAGCCAATAATTGGAAATCGGTACGGCGATTTTTTGCCCTTCCCTTTTCAGTGTCGTTATCGGCTACGGGTTTGGTGCTGCCATTACCTACTATCACAAATTTATTGCGAGGCAGGTTGTGCTCAGTGGCTAAATAATCAGCTACGGCCTGTGCCCTACGTTCTGATAATAATTTGTTTGATGCTTCGCTACCTACATTATCTGTGTTTCCTTCAATACGCACACGGGCATTGCCAAATGCCTTAGCTATCTCACTAAACTCTAAATCTATAATATATTTAGCGTTTTCATCAAGGGTATAACTGCCTGTGGCAAAAGTTATGGTAATGCCTTTGCTTGAAAAAGCAGGGGTAGATTTTAATTCTTTAGTAACAGGCGAAAACTCAGCTTGCCCTTCTGCATTGTGTTCGCTACCGCTTAGAGAAATCTCTTTTACTAATGATGCATCGGATATTAACCTAAAGGCAGGTACATTAGCGGATGCATAGCCCCAGTTGTAGTAGGCTTTGCTCATTTGGTTATAAATATCTTCGCCTTTTACACCTGTGTAATTTCCGTTGATGTTAAAAAAGTTTACATTATCGCCGTAGGTACACAAACGCGCATTGTTAATGGCATTGTAGCAAAAATCTTCGGGTTGGCTAAGACCATCGGCCAATATTTTAGCTGCTTTGCGTTTGTTGCTTTCTGATGCATTAATTTCAGCAGCACCACGCAACCAACCTTCAACTAGTTTACCTAAGTCTTCACGATTTTTTGATAGGTACTCTTTTTTAACAAAA
>MDTD01139915.1_pt1 | contig 11021 bp, 7 predicted proteins | sample 811221 | NCBI WGS metagenome assembly MDTD01 (sample SAMN05326646, study PRJNA326480) | marine metagenome | isolation source: seawater | place: Pacific Ocean: South West | collected 2011
GAGATGATCAAAACTCTTTTCGGCGACCATCCTTACTCGCTGCCGAAAGTAGGTTCGGTTGAGGCTGTGAAGAATCTCTCACGGGAGAATGTCAAAGACTTCTACCATGAAATATGCATGTCACGGGAAAAAGTGGTTTTCGGTATTTCCGGTGATTTTGATAAGAAACTTGCTCGTAAGTGGTTTAAAGGCATTTTGAAAGATGCACCATGGAGCGAAGATACAGCGCTGCCTTTCCCGGTTGCACCCAGGTTCCCGGTTGCTCCGATCCGATCGGATGTAATGATTCCGAGGGAGCAGGCGGTAGTAATGCTTGCGGTTCCGGGTTGCGACAACAACCATAAGGATCGCTTTGCGCTTGATATCCTGCAGGAAGCTGTTAACGGACAGGCCGCTGCCCTTTTTAAATCGATTCGTGAGGAAGCTGGGCTGGCGTATTATACCGGTATGTATTCTATGCGCGGTATACACCCAGGGTTTCTGACGTTTTATGCAGGCACCAAAGGTGAGTCGGTCGAGCATGTCATTGTCCGGTTCGAAGCCGAAAAAGCACGCCTGGTTGATCCCGGTCTGGAAGAGGACGAGTTCGCCGCCGCACGCGAAGCGGTTATCTTCAATTTGACCAGGGATATTCAGCAGTCCGGCCGATATCTCGCTCAAAGCTGTCTTTCCGAGTTTTATGGTAATGGTTATGATTCAGTCAATCTCAGGCTTTCTGTCTTTAACTCAATAACCCGGGAACAGGTAAACCGGGCTATTAAGCGATACATGTCGGAAGCTAACACAGTTATTGCAGTTGCCATGCCTGAGGAAAACGCTTCAAGCTGATTCCACTCCATTTTAAACCGAGCTAATCTTTCCTTTTTTTTGCCAATATCTCTTGACATAACTCTATTTATAATGTATAATTAAATATAGATTAACTCAATTAAATAATATTGAATATGAAAAAAGTAAAAAAAGTTATTATCGGCCCCACATTTTATGCTGCGGGTCAACTACTGCAGGCGGACAACGATGTCCTGGTTATAGGGCGCAACAGTTCGATCGGAGATGAGTGGTGCTATAGTTACCGCAAAATCACATCACAGGAATTCTTTCCTCAGACTGATCTTTCATTAAAACTGAAAAAAGAACTTAATGGACTTGGGCTGATTTCCCCCGGAAAAAACGCTTTGGCCTTTTCTGTTTTATTGTATGATAGATTATCTCAAATGTCTGAAAAATTCAGGTTGTGGACTGAAATAGAGTCTATAAAAGAGAACGAAGGTGGTTTTGAATTAACTCTTTACACTGTGTCAGGTCGGGAGACCGTGCAATGCGAGGAGTTGCTGGACAATACTGCAAAAGCTGTAAGCTTTCCGGTGTGGGGTTTGAACAATATCAAATCAAAAAATCTGAATATGCTGGTTGAGAGTGCTTCCGACTCTATTACTGAACTGCCGTCATTCGAAAATTTGGAGGTCTGCCCGGGACGGGTTGACAGTGAAAAAATCGTCAGCTATGAGACTGATCCTGATGCATCTGTTCAAGCCGTGAGGGCAAAAATGCTCGAGATATGGCAGAACCGGCCTGAGTCCGCGCAAGGTTGGAAGATTGGTGCTTTCGGGGCGGAATTTGACTATGAACTGGAGTTGGATGAATACGAGATCAAGCCGAACTGGCATTACCTTAATCCTCTGGCTTATGATAATCCGGCAGCGGCTTTTGATGCCGGCTTGACTGGAGGTGCATAATAATGTTTTATTCAGAATTACAAAACGGACATGCGGTAAAGACGCCGGTCGATAATGTTGTTTTTGATCGTGAATGTGATGTTCTGGTCGCCGGGCTCGGTACTGCCGGGGCTTTGGCCGCTGTGGCAGCCGCGGAAGCCGGAGCATCGGTTGTCGGTGTAGAGAGATTGAAGATGTGCGGTGGAACCGCGACTGGCGGCGGCGTTTTCGGATATTACTATGGTTTGCCGGGTGGCCGATTCGAGGGTATCGATAAAGTCAGCGTTGAGCTGAGTAACAAGAATTTTGTTGGTGGCAATAATAACCGTCATCCTTACGCCAAGTCATTTGCCATTGAACAGGCGATGACAGCAGCCGGGGCTGAAATTATTTATGAAGCCGCTGTGGTTGGTATTTATCTGAATGATAATACGATCTGCGGTGTAAAGATAATCAGTGAAAGCGGACCGGTTAATATCAGCTGTAAAGCATTGGTTGACGGTTCCGGAGATGGAGAAGTTTCGGCCGCGGCCGGGGCTGAATATGAGATTGGGCGTGATATTGACGGTCAGCCTCAACCCTTCTCAAGTATCAGGGTGTTTGCAACTGAAAGCGGACATCTCGGTCTGGCCAATTTCGACGCCGGTTATGTTCTGCCGGATAATGCCGATGACCTGACCCGCGGCTTGCTGAAAGCCAATGCTCTGCACCGCGGCGGAATTGAGAAGTTCGGCGACAGGTTACTGTGGATCACTTTACCGCCCGGACCTCGTGAGGGACGACTGATCAAATGTGATTATACGTTGGAATTTTATGATTTTATCAAAGGTGGACGTTGTGAGGATCCGGTTGTTTATGCTCATACGAACTTTGACAGCCATACTCAGGATTGGGCCTTTGAAAGTAATATAATCAAGGATTGGATGGTTGGCGCCAGCTTGTGGGGATATGTCTTCAATATTCCGTTACCGGCCGAAGTAATGTTTGCCAGTGGCCTTACCAACCTGCTTTGCCCTGGACGTAATTTGTCTGTTGACCATGATATGGCCTGTGCGGTCAGGATGCAGCGCTGTTTGCAGAAACTTGGTGAGACTGCCGGAATTATTGCCGCGGAAGCCGCTTTGCAGGGAAAGGATATTCGTGAGTTTGACCGTCCCGCGCTGATCGCCGCGCTGAAAAAGTCTGGAGCACTGAATTCCCCGGATGAATTGCCTGATGACACGATGGAAACAGCCCCTGAAGCACTCAACGAAATGTTGAAATCTGAGGCTCCCGGTGTGGCAATCTGGGTAACTTCCCGGAACCTGCCGGAATACCGGAATATGCTGCTTGAAGGATTGCAGTCCGATGATATTAATTATTCTCGCAACTGTGCCATGGCCCTGGGGCTTGGCAGTGATGATGTCGCCATTCCGAAATTGACGGAAATTGTCAAGGATCGTGACCCGTTTGAACCAAAATCAAGTCGCAGTCATAATCAGCGGCGTCTGTTTGGCGCACTTCATCTGCTGGGGCAAACCGGTGACCCGGATGTTGTTGATACATTGATTGATTTTCTTGCATTGCCTGATTTGGATATGCAGGAGTTCTCCCATACCATGATGGCTTTATTGAACCTCGGTGATGGCTGCCTGAACTTGCAGTCCCGTATTTCCGATGTTTTGACTGAGGCTCTTGGAGAAAATTGCAAAGAATATAAACTGCTGTTGAAAAACTCTTCCTCGACCGGTTACCGTGCGTTTGTCGATATGACTGAATTTATGCGCAAGGTCTTGAAAGATCGTTTGAACCAATGGGGTAATTTATGATTCAAGTTATAGAGCGGTTCCATAAAATCATGGAGATTGTGGCGGAAAATCCAGAGGCGCCGAGAGCTCTTTCGGAACTGGCTGCCGCTCTGGAGATTTCTTCCCCGGCCTGCTCTAATATCGTCAGAACCATGACTGAACTGGGATATTTGCGTTCACTGGGACCACGTCGTGGTTTTGTGATGGGCGATACCCCGTATTTTCTGACCCGGCTTGGCCCATTCAGAAAACACCTGGTCGAACCGGCAATGCCGATAATGAAAAAACTCGAAGCTGAACTCAACGAGTTTGTGGTTCTGGTTACCGATTATAACGGCAACCGCCAGGAGCTGATCAGACTCGAAGGTAATGCCATGGTTAGAGTGTCCGCCGACCCCGGATTGAGAAGTCTGCTGCACAGCTCTACCGGCTGTGCCATGCTGGCGCACAAATCAGATAAGGAAATTGCTGACTACTGGAAATCTCATTCTGAGGACAGCAACGTTTTCAATGTAGACAACTTAGTCGATTTGATGGAAAAGATGAATCATATTCGCGAGCTTGGGTATTGCATACTGGCTCCGGATGGCAAGAACCCTGAGGAGCTGATGAACAGTTCCGTATCGGCGGGATTCCCGGTCAGGGATAACGGCAAATCGACCGCTGCGGTCGGAATAATGATGCCGGCGATGAGAATGCTTAACGGCAAACGTGAAGAGGTCATCGCCGCAGGATTGAGAACAGCTCGAGAAATCGAAAAGAAAATAAACTAAAAAAGGAGTGGTACTATGGTATCAAGATCAAGACTTTTTACGCTGATCGAACTTCTGGTTGTAATCGCGATCATTGCGATTCTCGCCAGCATGCTTTTGCCGGCCCTTAATAAGGCGCGTGAAAAAGCCAAATCCATTAATTGCTTGAACAATATGAAGCAGATCGGCACCGCGGTTGCCATGTATCAGGATCAATACAACGGCTATTTCCCGCAGCCGTACCATAAGCGCTCTTCCGGCAAATATTTCTTCTGGGGAGCCGCGCTTGTTAATGACGGAGCTATTTCCGGGTCAACATTCTACTGCCCGTCAATGAATAACAACTCATTGCAGGCCAGTTTTAAACGAATGACACCATCGTATGTTAGCGCGAACCTAGATACTTCTAATGTCGAAGTTTTTCGTTGGACCTGTTACGGGATGAACTGGCTTTGGGATTATTCCTTTAATACAGGAGATCACCTGTTGCTTCAATTGAAGAATTCGACTATCAGGACTCCCAGTAGAACAATTTTTTCAATGGATACTTACGCTAAAGACAATCTTGCGCGCGGTAGATATTCTCTTTTGAGTAAATTCGGTTCCGGTGCCACCTGGGGAGTTGCTGACGCCAGGCATGATAAGTCTCTGAACTCGCTTTATATGGATGCTCATGCCGCCAATATAAGAGTAAACATCAGTGGGACAAGGTATGACTGGAATGCCGGCTACAATCCATACTTGTTTGTTCCGCTTGGACCTTCTGAAAACACTGTTTTATGGAAGCCCAACAAGTAAACGACCTGTAATTTTTAATTTCAACGGAGCAGATATACGATGCGCACGCACATTCCATGCCTGATTTTTATTCTCACGGCCGGTCTTGTTCAGGCTAATCCGACCTCAAAAATCTGGAAGCAGTATGTCCAGGAGAAAAAGGCCGGAAAAACTACCTGGCTGCCTGATTTTTCCTATGCCGGATATAAGCGCGGAGAGACTGCCCCGGAAGTTAAGGGCAAAATATTCAACGTCAAAGATTACGGCGCGATCCCCGATGATATGAAAGACGACCGATCCGCGATTCAAAGAGCAGTCAATGCTGCGAAAAGGAATGGCGGCGGCGTTGTTTTCCTGCCTAAAGGCCGTTATCTGGTCAATACCACGATGGCTGACCGCAAGATGATCAGGATCGACTCGGATAATATTATTGTCAAGGGCGAAGGTTCAGGCCGTGACGGCACGATAATTCACGCGATTGAGCCTTTCGGAGGAATGCATCCGCACTTGACAAAGCGACTCTATTTCGGCGAATCGGTTTTCCTGATCCATTCCATTCCGGAAGAAAAAAGTATCAGGACCAGGAAGGTCCTTTGTAAAGTTGCTGGGGATGCGCCCCGGGAAACATTTACCATCAAAGTCGATAACGCAGCCGGTTTGAAGCCGGGGCAGGTTGTCTACCTGTATGCCTTGAATAAGGATATTTTCACCGATATGATCAAGCCGTATGAGGTCAATGAAAAGTGGACCACGATTACTCAAAACAAGGCTTATGCAGTTGAGATTCATCAGATAAAAGCAGTTAAAGACGGCGTGGTGACTTTCCTGGAGCCGTTGCGCTATGATATCAAAGCAAAGTACAACTGGGAGCTCAGGGAATGTAACCCGGTCAGAAATGTTGGAGTCGAGGATATCTGTTTTATGGGCAGCTCCTATCATCGCTATAAACATCATCGCAGCGGCTATGACGACAGCGGCTGGGCCTTTGTCAAGATGAAAGGCGTAGTAGACGGCTGGGTTCGGAGATGTTCTTTTATCAACTGCAACCAAACGGTTTATGTGGCGATGTCGGCCAACGTTTCGATGCTTAACCTGATCTTTGCCGGCAACAAAGGGCATCACATCTTCCGCTGTTCCTTTTTGAGCTACGGGGTGCTGGCTGGACTGACGGATGACCGGGCCGGATTTGATCATGGTCCCAGTTTGAACTGGGGATGTACCGGAACCGTGTACTGGCGCTGTAAGGGTAAATCACCGATCGACAGTCATGCAGGACGCCCCTATGTGACGCTGTTCGACAATATTTCCGCGCCGGGATTTCACTCCAGTGGCGGCTATCGTGATTACCCCCAGCACCTGCGTTTTATGGTGGTCTGGAACATGTTCAATACGAACGATAAAGAGGTTGAATATGACTTCTGGCGCATTGGAAGGCCCAACCTGTTCCTTGAGCCGATCATCGTCGGGATGCATGGTAAGCCGATCCGTTTTGTCCGGAACAAACTTGGCATGTATGAGTCACCCGGCGTTCCGGTCAAGCCGGAATCACTGTACGAGGCACAGTTGAAACTGCGTTTGAAACGTCTGCCGAGCTGGATCGCCGGGGCGAAGGCGGAAAACCTGAAACTCGAAAAACTGCCCTTGCCGGAGTTCTATGAGCGCGGTAAAGCCGGATCGAAACCGTTTATTTACCGCAAAAAATTTAAAGTTGACGACCTGCTGAACTTTGCGACCCTGCTCTCGCTCCAGATGTATCACTCGGTCCAGTTCTCTTACGAACTGAAAGATAAATCCTTGCTCATGGAGACCGATCGCGGCCTGGTCAGGAACGCGTTATATGCGTTGATGTACGCAATATATACAAAGAACAAACGAAATAACAAAATATTAGCTGATAAAGTGACCGAAAACGGGATCAAGTATATCCGCTTTATAGTCGAATCCGGCAAAACAAACAAAAAGATCGCAAATGACGACCCGTATGTGAAGGATGCGGCTGAATATATCGGTTTTATTGGCGGAAAACTTAAAGCCGTCAAGGATAATAAGCATATAAAATTCGAACTGCTGGTTCCGCAAAACCTCAAGAAATAAGGACTTAACATGAAGTACATTGTCGCATTACTAAGTTTTTTCTCAATTACGCTATATTCCGCTGAGTCGTTCGGTCATCGGCTCGATCTGCTTAAGGAACGGATAGCGAAGGACCCGCAGTTAAAGCAAAAAGTCGCGCCGATCATAAAATACGCGGAAGATACCTGTAATAAACCGCTGATAATGCGACTCAGGACGCTGGATGAAGTGCTCAACGGCAGGCAGAACGCCAGAAAGATAAGCGCACACGGCAGAACCCCTTTGCTGGTTAAGGCCGGACGTAAAGAACTGGCTGAGACATTCGGCCTTGGCCTTTCAGACGTCGCCGCATCACGCATGATCTATAAAGAACTCCCGGTATTGGCCGCGGCCTACCGTGTGTCCGGAAAAAAAGAGATTCTGGATTATCTGGTTAAACAGCTCGACGAAATAGCGTCATGGCGTCCGATTCAGCGTACCGGCTGGAGCATTAATATGCGGACAAAAAAACACTCCGGCAAACGCGACGGTGTCTGGCTCGGTACCGGATATACCATTCTTGGCGTGTTGCTTTCGCTTGATATGCTGCCGGAAAATTCTCTGCCGGAAAACCTGAAGAATAAAATTGACGCATGGTTGGCCTATGAAGTTAAACTTATTGCCTCCGACTGGAAAAACAAGGTCCCGTGGTATGTCCGGAAACACGCCTCTCAGTCCAACCAGTGGGTGGTTCCGTCTTCCGGTCTGCTTTGCGCCGCGTCATACCTGGGCAAAGACCGTTTCCCGGAGGAATATAAACTTGGTCTGAAAAATATCATGGACAGTATGTCGAAGATGGGCGATGACGGCGCTTCCAGTGAAGGCTTTGCCTATGCTACCAGTTGGACGGTCCCGTCACTTTACACTTGTGCATATTTTATGAACGAGAAAGGCGACGATACGCTGATATCCAAGCCGTTCTGCAAAAACTTCCCGCTGTGGCTTGCGGCTCAGTATCAGCCCGGAAAATATATCATCAACTGTTTTGATTACTGGGGCGGCTGCCGCAATATGTATGACCGCTATATGATAGAAAATATTGCCATGTTGACGGCGGTTTCAGATTCCCCATATTTACAATGGATTGTCTTTAACCAGCACACGCGGATTCCTACCAACGCGTTTGGCTTGATCTGTTACGCCATGCCGCCGCAGCGCATGAAACAGCCGCCTTTGACCGGCACATTTGAACGCGGCCGCCTCTTGACCTGGCGCAGCAGTTGGAAGAATGATGCTTCAGGACTTTGGCTGCGTGGCCGTGACCCGGAGGATTTTCACGCTCATTACGACTGCGGACACATCAATTATATCAAAAATGGAAAATTACTCCTGCTTGAAGCCGGAACTACCGGATACAGTGATAAAAGGATGATGTTTGACTATAAATCCCTGCGCGGACATAACGTTCTGCAAATTGGCGACAAAATCCAGAATAACAGCAAGTCTTATGAAGCGCCATTCAAAGTGGCGAAGCTTGATGCATCCGGTGGGGACGTCACGATTGAGGCGACCAAAAGTTATGCAGAAGCGACTTCATATACCAGAAAAATAGTCTGGAACGCTGAAACCCTTACCGCGACCGATGATTTGAAACTTAAGAAACCGGAAAGCGTCCTGATCCGCTGGCATCTTGGTTCTGCTGTTAAACCGCTTATCAAAAAGACGGATAAAGGCTGGAGTGTGACGGTAAAGGCAGGACGTGAGATACTCCCCGGCTGGTATGGCACTTTTTACCCGGAATGGGGCAAGAAGCCTGATAAGGATATCCTCTATACTGCCGGAATGGAAATAAAGATAACCGCTGACTGTCCCGTGACCGTGACGGCCGCCAAACAGGTCGATCATACCTTCAAATACCGCAAAAGGTATCATGAACATAACGTTATTACCGTCAAGACCGAAAAGCCGGTCAAACAGCTCAAAACCACTTTTTCTATTCGCTGAGGCTGCTTAATGAACGGTGAAATCTCGACAAGTTTGGTTTATTGGGACTGGATAGTAATAGTTTTCTATTTTGTGTTTATCATCGGGATCGGGTTCCTGTTCAAGCACGTCAATAAAAACGCGAGTGACTATTTCCGTGGCGGCGGCAATATGCTGTGGTGGATGGCCGGAGTATCGGTTGCCGCGGCAACCATTAGTACCTGGACCTTTACCGGTGCGGCCGCTAAAGTTTACCAGAGCGGCTTTTTGTATCCGCTGGGTGCGTTTTTCGGCAGTCTGTTCAGTGTGATAGTACTGTGGTACCTGGCTCCGCGTTTTCGTCAAATGCGGGTTATCACCTCGATGGAAGCGGTCTTTCGCCGTTTCGGTTTCGGAACCGAGCAGTTTTATGTCTATCTGGCATTGCCGATGGGCATTTTCTGGGGCGGAATCGGCTTGAATACGGTCGCGGTCTTTATGTCGGCGGCAATGAATATCAATATGCAGTTGACCCTTATCGGTCTCGGGGCAATCGTTACCATCATGTCGCTCTTTGGTGGACAGTGGGCGGTCGCGGCCAGTGACTTCGTTCAGGGAATCCTGATGCTGCTTATCGTACTGGTGGTGGTTTTTCTGACGATGCGTCTGCCTGAGATCGGCGGCATGACCAACTTTTTCAGCTATCTGCCGGATCGGCATTATGACTTTACTCTCGGTTCACGCATGGGGATTGTCGCGCTTTGGTTCTTTATGTCGCAGGTGACCAGATTCTTCGGGCATATAAGCATGGCGGGGGAAGGGGCCAAGTATCTGCAAGTCAAAGATGCCCGTGAGGCGCGCAAAATGGTTATTCTCAAACTGTTCTTGTTCGTTATCCTGCCGGTTAATGCGGTTATGCTGCTGCCGGCAATGGCTGCGGCGAAGATATATCCCGATATGGCGGCAATTTTCCCGAACATGAAAATGCCGCAGGAAGGCGCGTTTCTGGTAATGGCGTTCCGGACCTTGCCGCAGGGCCTGATGGGACTGTTGATTTGTGGCATGTTTGCGGCCGCGATGTCCAGTATGGATACCGCACTGAACCGCAACGCCGGTTTCTTTGTGCGTAACGTCTATATTAAATATCTCAAGCGTGACGCCAGCGACGCCAACCAGTTGGCCGCCGGTAAACTTTTCACACTTGCTTTCGGGGTTATTACAATTATTATCGGACTGGGCTTCGATTATTTCAGGACGATGAATATGTTTAACGCCATGCAGATCATAACATCCATGATCTCATTGCCGGCAGTGATTCCGATGGCGTTGGCTACCGTCTATAAACGCACACCCGGCTGGTCAGGCTGGTCATCAGTCCTGATTGGACTGTTTGCCGGAGCGGTCGCTAAACTTTGTTATTCTCCTGAAATGTATCAGAAGATGATGGGTTATGTCGAATCGTTGAGTGTACAGGAAAGTCGCGACGCACAATTTATTTTTATCAGTGTCACTGTTACCGTTGCAACATCCGTCTGGTTCTTTGCGACCAGTTTTTTCTATAAAAAGAGTTCTGCGGAACATATCAAACGGGTGGAAAGTTTATTCGAGGACATGCGGACTCCAATCGACCACAAGAAAGAGGATGTGCGGCATCAGGACGCTATGCAGTATCGTCTGGTTGGCATTATGTGTTTGATCTTCGGCGGCGGTACCACTCTTGGAATGCTTATCCCTAACCCGCTGTATGGTCGGATCGCCTTCCTGTTTGTCGGCGGCACAATCCTGATTTTCGGGATCAGCCTTTTTATGATCTCAGTCAAAAAACTCAAAGGTCATCCCGACGAGGAGTTGTGACTGGTCTTCGAAGTTTTTAGCCACTTTTAACTTCATTGAAAAATAAGTTCGCTGATTAAAAATACAAGTGCAACACTTTGATCCTTTGTGTTTTCTTTAGAAGCGTCAGCTTCTCTTAAAAA
>MDTD01169397.1_pt1 | contig 11021 bp, 11 predicted proteins | sample 811221 | NCBI WGS metagenome assembly MDTD01 (sample SAMN05326646, study PRJNA326480) | marine metagenome | isolation source: seawater | place: Pacific Ocean: South West | collected 2011
AAGAGTAGCGGTTGGAATGTGCTGGGGAACATTAGTTGCAGCTGAGTTCTTGGCTGGAACAACTGGAATAGGATTTGTAGAGAATGTTGCAAAAAAATATTTTCAGTATGAAGTAATTTGGATAACTATTTTTATAATGGGTATGCTTGGTCTTTTATTTGATGTAACTTTGAGAAAAATAATAGACAAAACAATTCCATGGAGAGGAAAAGGTTGATGAAAAAGGAAAAAATCTTAGAGTGGTCTGGCGTAATAACTGCAATAATTTATTCTTTACTAGTTGCAATGAATATTGGTGCAGAATTTTTTGGTTTTACATTATTATTAATATCAGCAATTTTGATTGGACTATGGGCTTTTATTGGCAAACATAATGGAATACTATTATTGCAATTATTCTATGCATCAGCTGGTGTAATAGGAATGATTAGGTGGTTTTAATTAATTTTTATATCTAATTACTCTGTTGCTAATTTTTTTCATATATGGAAAGTTTGCCTTTATATAAGGATCAAGTAAAATAAACTTTTCATTAAATGGAATTCCCCAATTATCAGAATATCCATTAGTAATTATAAACTTAGAATCATTTAAATTATTAATTAAAATTTGCTGTGTTTTGCTAGATCCATATGACCATGGCCAATAATATTTTGAACAACTTGTCTTTTTTAAAAGATAAAGCAAAATTGAGTCATTTGTATATAATTGTATACATTTTTCCTCGTCTATTATTTTATTTACTTCCTGAATAAATTCATAATCCTCATTTGATAAAAAATACTTATCATCTTTATTTACAAATTCATTAAAACTGTTATTAAAATTTGAAATTCTTTTAAGGTCAAAATTAGAATTTAATAAAAATATTATAGAAAAAAAAAATAACAAATATTTTAACCTATGGTTGATTAAACTATCTAAATTTAGCAATTTATCTAAGTAATTTAATAAATAATAAAAAATTAAAATCATAAAAAATATAGTTGGAAATCCAAAAGCTTGTTTGATGTGTCCTCCATCAGATCTTCCGATTGCATGGATATAAGTAAAAAAGGATAAAATTGACATAGTTAAAAGTAAAATTTTAAAATTATTATTTACTATAGATTTACTATTTAAAATTAAATTGAATGAAATTATAAGACCAGCCAAAATAAATAGTAAATTTTTTGTTGCTCTTGATGCGTTTGGATCATCTGAAAATGGCAAAGGATGGATTAATCCATGTATATTATTTATCTCTTTTAAAATTAAAAATGTATTTTCAATAAAATAATAAAATTCTTTATCTAAAAAATAATAAATAAAAGAAATAGAAACAATAATCGAGACAAAGAAATAAATTAATTCTTTAAATTGTTTATTTTGAACGAAAAATAGACATATAAAAAATACTAGAAATGTATTAATAATAGCCCGGTCAATACTCCAAAAAAATACCGCTATCGAAACAATTCCAATTATAAAAGAAATAAATTTTTTGTTATTAGAGTCATTTAATATAGAAAAAAATAAAAATAAAGTAATCAAAATAGGTATATCTCTCCATGAAATTAAGTCACCTGAATTTATGTTAAAATCAATTAAATAAATTGAAAAAAAAGATAACGTAAAAAAATATAAAATTTTTAAATTAAAATTAAAATTGGTTGAATTTGAAACCTGATAAATTAAAAATATTAATAATATTTTTGTAATTAGTATTAAAAATATTTCACCAGCAATTGATGCACCTATGGTCTCTACTCCTAATAATTTCCAAGATATAACTGATAAAAAAACTTCATAAAATGCACCAACTATTATATATGTTTCTGACCAAATACTCTTATCTGTTATATATTTAAATGCTGGATACAACTTCTGACCAGTATGAAAAATATCTATTTTACTAGTAATCCAGGTAATTGAAATAAAATCCAAAATAAAAATTATTGAAATGATTAAAATAAAAAAAAAGTATTTTAAATTATTAAGGTCTTTTGATCGCTTTTCTAATTTTAAATTTTGAATTTTTTTTAATATTTCATCATTAAATATTACTTTTTTACTTAAAACATATACGCTTAATGGGAATAGAATGAAAAATATATACTTTATAATATCGTTAATAGCATTGTAGTTATTTATTGAATACTCTCCTACAATATCTGAATTATAAGGAATATGTAAAAATTTCCAAAAAAAGGTGGCTATATATATTGAAAAAAAAAGTAAAGCGTAGAGAAATAGGTTTTTTTTAAGAAATGACATATATTATATAATCCACTTATGAGTTTATCATTAGTAATACCAGTACATAACGAAGGTTCACAAATATCATATACTTTAAATAAATTAAATAAAATTAAATTAAAAATTAAAAAATTTGAAATAATTTTAGTAGATGATTTCAGTACAGATAATTCAATAGAAATTATTAATAAAATTTCTTCAAAAAAAAAACATATAAAATTATTAAAAAATAAAAAGAAAGGTTTGGGTAGCGCAATTTCAACTGGAATATTGAAATCTCAAAATAATTATGTAGCAATTTTTATGGCTGATATGTCTGATGATACAAATGATTTATTAAAATATTATTCAAAAATAAATAAATCAAATTTAGATGCAATCTTTGGAACAAGGTTTTCTAGAGAGTCGATAGTTAAAAACTATCCAACATTTAAATTAATTCTTAACAGAATTTTTAATAATATTGTGAGAATAGTTTTTTTTTCAAAATATAATGACTTTACAAATGCTTTTAAAATTTACAAAAGAAAAACTTTGATAAGTTTATTTCCTTTAGTGTCTGAGCACTTTAATATATTTCTAGAAATTCCACTTAAAATAATAAATAGAAAACATAAATTTAAAATAATTCCAATAAAATGGACAAATAGAAAAAAAGGTTATTCTAAATTCAAAGTAAATGAATTGGGGTCAATGTATATGTTTACTTTATTGTATTGCTTTCTTGAAAAAATTTTACTAAACAAAAGAAAAAAGTAGCAAATAATTGCTCACATATTTCTATATAATTTTATCTCAATCAAGTTAAAGTCCTTAGTTTTCAATTGAAGTAATTTATTTTCATCTCCTTGAATATCACAAACAAAATTTGTAGATGGCAAATAGCACAATTTCCATAATTTTTTTTTATTATCTGGTGTTTTATCTATAATATTCAGACTTGGGTTTAATTTTAAAAGATAATTTTGAATAATTTTAAAATTATTTTCATTGTTAATTAAAATTATATTAGTCGAACTATTTTCAATATACTTAACAGCTTTTTTAAATTCAGGCTTATTTATCTCATTTTTATATATTCTAAGTATTGTGTCTGAGAAAGTTGAAAGGGCAATAATAATAATAATTATATTTTTTAGTTTTTTATTATTTAAATTATTTATACCTGAAGATATCAATATTAAAATTGGAACAACAATAAATAATATATATCTATCAGTAAGTACTGGAATTTTGATTAACCCATACAAATAAGGAACGAAATAAGAAACAAATATTAGTATTAATAAATAAAAATTAAATGAATTATATTTAAAAAATAAGTTTCTATTCTTATAAATTAAATAAACAAAAATTATTAAATACATAGATCCTAAAATTTTTGACGAGAAGAATCTTGAAAAGAAAAAGTCAATAATAAATCCTAATTCAATACTTGCGATCCAAAATTCGTTTATATTAATTTGTGTGGATAAAGAATCTTTTGCAATAACATAAAATAAAATAAAAACAAAAATATGAAATAAAATATATTTTACAAATATTTTATCAAACCTATAATTGATCATTAAAAAAATGAATTGAGAAAATGAAATTAAAACAAAAAAAGTATGATTTAAAATTCCGATCAAGTTTATAAACGAAACTAATAATAAATCGTTATTTCTCTTTTTATTAATTAAATTGATAAAACAAATAAAGTTTAATAGAGAAATGAATATTGCAAAAGAATAAGATCGTAATTCATGATCATAACTCAATAAGTAGCTATTAAACAAAAAAAGAAAAAGAAGTAGAGGAAGTGTATTTTTAATTTTAAGCTTATTTGTTAAAATAAAAAGACAAGGTATTGATAATATACCGAAAAAAATAGTTAATAACCTAGATATATTTGGATCATATCCAAAAATAATAAAATAAAATTTTAGCAAATATGTAAATATTAATTGTGAACCATCATTCACCTCTAGGTTTCTTTTAAATGTTTCCAAAAAAGTATAGTTTGGATCAGAGGCCCAAAAAGATAAAAGCTCATCCCACCACAAATCCTCATTGTTAAAACTATAAAATTTTATCAATACTCCAATTATTACAAGGGAAATTAAAAATAAATTTTTTTTTGATAAAGTTTTTAAATTTTTAAGCATATAAATATCTTTACACTTTCTTATATAAGATTTAAATAATTTATAAATTACATAACAATATATGAATATACTAGTTACAGGTGGTTGTGGTTTTGTTGGAACAAATGTTTGTTTATATCTTAGTAATAAAGATTACAAAGTTTCTAGTTTAGATAATTTATCACGAAAAGGATCACGATATAATTTAAATTTATTAAAAGAGAAAAAGATTAAGAATTACAAAATTGAAATATCTAACTTTAGAAAATATAAATCTTTACCTAAATTTGATTTAATTATTGATTGCTGTGCTGAAGCAGCTGTCGAAGTTTCTAAAAAAAATATAGATAAGGTTTTTAACACGAATTTAGTTGGAACATATAATATTTTAAAAAAAGCAAAAAAAGATAAATCCAAAATAATCTTTCTGTCTAGCAGTAGAGTTTATCCATTAAACATGCTTAATAATCTTGTTAAAAAAAAAAATATTAAAAAAAAAATTTTAATTAAAAATAAAATAAATGAAAAAAATAGTACAATCGGTCCAAAATCAATTTATGGCTTTACTAAATTATCTTCAGAAATGTTAATTGAAGAATTTTCTTATCAGTATAACATTAAATATATCATAAATAGATGCGGAGTTATATCTGGTCCTCTACAATTCGGTAAACAAGACCAGGGTTTCGTAAGCCTGTGGGTTTGGAGGCATTTAAATAAATTAAAATTAAATTATATTGGTTATGGTGGTTATGGACATCAGCTTAGAGATGTTCTTCATATTAATGATTTATGTGAATTAATTAATTTACAAATTAACAAAATATTTAAAGTAAATAATTTAATCTTTACTGTCGGTGGTTCTACTTATTCCAAAATTTCACTTAAGGAACTTACTAAAATATGTGAAAAAATTACAGGCAATAAAATTAAAATAGGTAAAATCTCTGGAACTTCTAATTATGATATACCGTATTTTGTAACTGATAACTCTAAAGTTTCAAGAATTTATGGATGGAAAGTAAAAAGAAATATACATCAAATAGTAGAGGATATATATAGCTGGTTATCAAAAAATAAAAATAATATAAACAAATACTTCTAATGCCTTTAGCAATTATTACAGGATCAAGTGGTTTAGTTGGATCAGAATCTGTAAATTTTTTTTCTGATAAAGGTTTTGATGTAATTGGAATAGATAATAATTTAAGAAAATTTTTTTTTGGAAATGATGGTTCAACTATTTGGATAAAAAATAATTTAAAAAAAAGAAATAAAAACTTTAGACATTTTAATATAGATATCAGAAACTATGAAGCATTAGAAAAAATATTTAAAAAAAATAAAAATAAAATCTCTCTAATAATTCATTGTGCCGCTCAACCCTCTCATGATTATGGTAAGAAATTCCCTTTTTTAGACTTTCACGTTAACGCTACTGGAACGCTGAACCTTTTAGAATTAACCAAAACATTTTGTCCAAATGCACCTTTTATTTTTATGTCTACAAATAAAGTGTATGGAGACAATCCAAATAAACTTCAGATTTATGAAAATAAGACAAGATGGGAATTAAAAAATAAAGATAAAAATTTTAAGGGTATTGATGAAAATTTTTCTATAGATAATTCAACACATAGTTTTTTTGGTGTCTCTAAAACATATGCAGATTTAATTGTTCAAGAGTATGGTAAAAATGTTGGATTAAAAACGGTTTGTTTTAGAGGTGGATGTATAACTGGCCCAAATCATAGTGGTGCAAAACTTCATGGGTTTTTGTCATACTTGGTTAAAACAAGTTTATTAAAAAAGAAATATATAATGATTGGCTATAAAGGAAAGCAAGTTCGTGATAATTTGCACAGCGAAGATCTCGTTAATTGTTTCTGGGAATTTTACAAAAAACCAAGACACGGTGAAGTTTATAATATGGGAGGGGGAAGATTTTCAAACTGCTCAATTTTAGAAGCTTTAGAAATGGTAGAAAAATTGTGTAAAATAAAAATTAAAAGGAAAATAATTAAATCACCAAGAGTTGGTGACCATATTTGGTATATATCAAATCTAAATAAATTTAAAAAGCATTACCCTAAATGGAAACAAAAATACAATACAAAAAAAATTATTGAAGAGTTGATTAATAATTTTAAATGAAAAAAAATATTTTAAAGAATTTAATTATTAGTATTTTTAAAAAACATGGATTAACAAAAAAACATGCAATAATTTGTGCAGATGCATTAATTAATGCAGAATTAGTTGGTGCTAAATCTCATGGTGTTGCAAGAATCGCATCTTATTGTAAAAGAATTAAAAGAAAAGTAATAAATCCAAAACCTAATATTAAAATTAAAAAAATTTCATCATCTATAACTAATATTGATGCAGACAATGCAGTAGGTTTTATTGGTGCAGATCTGGGTATTAATTGTGCAATACAAAATGCTAAAAAAACAGGTTTAGGATTAGTTGCAGTAAAAAATAGTGGTCATTACGGATTGTCTGGATACTATGCTGAACGAGCTGCAAATAAAGGATTAATAAGTTTTTGTTTTACTAATGCACCACCTGCTGTAGCACCTTATGGTTCAAAAAAAACTTTATTTGGAACAAATCCAATTTGCTTTGCTGCACCTACTCATACAAAGATACCATTTGTTTTAGATGCATCAATTTCTATGATTAATAGAGGTAAAATTAGAATTGCAGAAAAACTTAAAAAAAAAATTCCTTTAGGTGTTGCTTTGGATAAAAATGGAAAACCAACAACCGATCCAGTAAAAGCATTGAAAGGTTTACAGCTTCCTATCGCTGGATTTAAAGGATCAGGCTTAGCTTGGATGATTGATATTTTATCAGGTGTTATAACTGGGGGTAATCATAGTGGAAAAGTAAAAGATCCATTCGATGACTTTTCAGGCCCGCAAAACATTGGTCATCTTTTTTTTACTTTTAAATCAAATATATTTATAAAAAATTATGTTGAACGTATAAAAGAAAATATTAAAAACGTTAAAAAATTACCTAAACTCAAAGGAATTAAAAATATATATTACCCTGGGGAAAAAAAAGTAATGAGGTTTAAATATAATTCAAAGAAAGAAATTAATATTCCTACAAAAATACTAGATGAAATTTATCTATTAAATAAAAGCTGAACTTAGCCACACAAGAGTTACAATCGATAAAGACAGAAATAATATATTTAACGGTTTGTAATGCTTTTTATTAAACAACGATATATCCCAGAATTGCAAGAGAAAAACAAAACATTCCAATTAAAATTCTATTTTGAAATCTTTCTTTTTTTTTCTCCTCAAACACTCTTCTCTTAAGAACATCTATATTTACTTTGTTTGGGGACAAGTCCTGTTTTTCAGAAATTTTTTGGTTATAAACCTCAGTAACCACAGATGTTCTATTTAAGCTTTCAGTACTCATTTTTTATAATGTTTATCTAATCATCTAATTGGATACTTGTTAATATAGCCGTTGTTCAAAATGGGTTGACAAATAATTATGATCGACCAAAATGGGCTTAGGGGGGAAACTTGAACTCAATACCAACTATTAATGAAGGTGTAGATAAAAGCAGCTTAAAACAGATAATATCAGAAAATTATCTAAATTTTGCACCTGAATATATGTCATTTCTTGGTGAATGGATAACGGGAACCTACAAAGCTTTTAATGATGCAGATAAATATACCATTTTGGTTTATCTATTTAGAAAAAATGTAACTTTTTATTATGAAAACTTTATTAAGGTAAGTTATGACACATTTTATAAATCTGACCACATAGATATCGAAAAAATTAATATTGTAGAAATAGCAAAAGCATTAGGAATTCCTAAAGAAACTACAAGACGAAAAGTTTCTGAACTTGAAAAAAGTGGAGTTATCAAAAAAAGAGGAAAAAAATTAATAATTGATAAAAAAGCTTTTAAACTTGTTGAGCCAATTAATACAATGAAAAACCTAACTAACGTTTTTTTTATAATTTACGAAATATGCAAAAAACAAAATATTATTAAACATGAAATTAACAAAGAAAATATAACAAATGCGATGAAATCAAATTTAACTTATACATGGTTTCATTATTATAAGTTTATATTTACCTGGTTATTTAATTGGAAAAGATTTTTTAACAGTGATACCGAAAAGTTTATTATATGGTGTATACCTATGCTTCACCGTGCAAATAAAATGAGAGCAGAACATAAAAATCCTGACGTTGATATTTCAATGTGGAGAGCAGAAATAGAAAAAATAGAAACCCAAGGAATTAATACAATGTCGCTTTCTGATATTACCGGTATTCCAAGACCAACTGTTACTAGAAAACTTAAGGGATTAATTGAAAATAGACATCTATATATGGATAAAAGTAAATTGATTCATCCTGGGGATCAAGGAAAATATAAAAATGAAATGTATAATATTCAAAATAAAGCGTTAAATGAATTCAGTTCTTTTACAGCTCAAATATTCAATCAAATAATTTTTAAGTCGTTTTCCGAAGAATCCAAATAAATATAAAACCTGTAATATACATTATTAATGCGTATGCTGCTGTTGGAATTAAATATACAATTTCATTAGAAATTTCTGTGGCTACAAAAACAGCTAATGTTCCATTTTGAAGGCCGCACTCTAAAGATATACATTTTACCTGCTGTATTCCTGATGCAAAAGTTTTTGCAAGGAAATAGGCTATTGCCATCATAACTATATTTAAGTTTAATACCACAAGTCCTGCTTGGCTTAAATAATGAAAAATATTTTCTCTTTCCTCAATCCAAATTGCAACAAATACAATTACGAATAAAACACCAGTAATTTTATTAATTAATGATGTTCTGGACGAAATAAAATTATCAGCAATTTTTCTTATTATCATTCCAATTATTACTGGAACTGCTACAACCAAAGCCATTTTTAATGCCGTTCCTGTAATATTAATATTTTCGGATACAAAACTTATCCCTAATAAATCTGCAGATGTAAAAACAATTAATGGTACAGTTATAATGCTAATAATACTTATAACGGCTGTTAATGAAATTGATAATGCTACATCTCCGTTAGAAAATTTTGTAAGGATATTTGAAGTGATACCACCTGGGGCGGCAGCTATGATCATTACACCAAGAGCAATTTCTGGAGATGTTCCTAAAAATTTTATTAATATAAAGGCGACAATTGGTAAAATTATCAATTGAGAAATAAATCCTATCAAAAAGTCTTTGGGTGTTTTCAAAATTCTAGTGAAATCTTTTGTTGTAAGTCCAAGCCCAAGTCCTAGCATTATTAATGCTAGTGCAATAGGTGCTATTTTAGTTACAATATCCATTGAACATAAAATATCATAAAATCATAAAATTGCTAAAATTACTTTATTGAATTGTGAAAAAGAAATATAAGAACTCAATGTTATCTGATAAAAAAGTAGTTTGCCCTCATAATTTGCTTGAAAAAGCTAGTGGAAAAAAAGGTGTAAAAGCAGCAATAGTTAATGCGGGTAAACCTCTGCCAATGCTAGCGGTTATGGATTCAGTAAATGAAAAGCTTATAGAGCCAATATTCATCGGTGACAAAGATGAAATTCAAAAATGTGCGGATGAACTAAAATGGGATATTTCAAATTTTAAAATTATCCATGAACCGAAAGAAAACGATACAGCAGAAATTGCAGCGAAATTGGCTTCCGAAGATAAGGTTCGTATTATTGTTAAAGGCCATATACATACAGATATTTTGATGAAAGAGGTGCTTAAAAGACAACACAAATTAATTAATAAAACTCGCCTTAGCCACGTTTGGCATATGACACTAGAAAAAAATGACAATCCACTAATTATAACAGATGGAGCATTAAATGTTGCCCCAAATGCAAAAACCAAAATGCATATTTTAAAAAATGTTGTAAATTTTGCAAACAGAATTGGTATAGAAAGACCAAAAGTTGCAATATTATCTGCAACAGAAGAAGTTATAGAAAGTGTTCCAACAACGTTAGATGCTAAAGAATTAACAGAACTAGCAATATCTGAAGATATAGATGCTGATGTTTTTGGTCCACTAGCTTTTGATAATGCTATATCTAAAAAATCTGCAGCTATAAAAGGAATTAAAAATAAGGTTGCTGGACAAGCTGATATTTTACTAGTCCCAAATGTTGAAACAGGCAATTCATTAGTAAAAATGATGATTTATTTTATGGGAGCGTGTGCTGCTGGAGTAGTAATAGGCGGAAAGGTCCCAGTAGTCATAACCAGTAGATCTGATGATGCGCCCGCGAGGCTCGCGTCAATTGCTGCTGCGGTGGTTGCATTAGACTAGTTGTTTATTTTTTAAATATAATATATTAAATTTATTAAATTTATGTCAATCAAGTATTTAAAAAAATCACCGAAAACCTCGTCAACAGATGATACTAAAACCAGACAAATCGTTGAAGAAATTTTAAAAGATATAGAAAAAACTAAAGAACAAGGTTGTAAAGAACTTTCAAAAAAATTCGATAAATATGAGGGTGAAGTTATTGTATCGAAAGAAAAAATTGAAGAAATTGAAAAAAATTTAGATCAAAAAACTAAAGATGATATTAAATTTTCTCATGAAAGAGTTAGAAAATTTGCTGAAGCACAAT
>MDTD01192622.1_pt1 | contig 11019 bp, 20 predicted proteins | sample 811221 | NCBI WGS metagenome assembly MDTD01 (sample SAMN05326646, study PRJNA326480) | marine metagenome | isolation source: seawater | place: Pacific Ocean: South West | collected 2011
CTCCCACAAGACCAAAGATTTGCTCGCCAAGCTCAAGGGTTATGATTTAGACAACGTCTTGATTGTGTCCGACAGAATCGAAAAAAACCTTTACCTCGCAGCACGTAACCTGAAGAACGTTGATGTTTTGGACGTGTCTGGTTTGGATCCGGTTAGTCTGATTGGTTTTGACAAGGTGCTAATAACCGTGGCTGCTTTGAAGAACACCGAGGAGATGCTGTCATGAATCCGGAGCGTTTATATCAAATCATTATAGGTCCTCACGTTTCTGAAAAGTCAGCAATGATGACTGAAGGTAATAACCAGTATGCATTTAAGGTTGTAATTGACGCTTCTAAGTCAGAGATCAAAGAAGCAGTGGAAGCCATTTTTAAAGTTGCTGTTTCCGATCTTCAGGTGCTTAACGTTAAAGGCAAAACCAAGCGCTCGGCTCGCGGCAGACTCCGTCGCAAAAGCGACTGGAAAAAAGCCTATGTGCGTCTGGAAGCTGGTCATGAAATCGACTTTGCGGAAATCGGTTGATCGGGAGCAGAGGATAAAGTAATGCCAGTAGTTAAATGTAAACCGACATCACCAGGGCGCCGCTTTGTTGTCAAAGTCGTAAACACCGATTTGCATAAGGGCGAACCTTTCGCTCCGCTCACAGCGCCGAAGTCAAAGTCTGGCGGTCGCAATAACAAAGGCCGTATTACCCGCCGCCATCAGGGTGGTGGCCACAAGCAGAAATACCGCGTTATCGATTTTCGCCGCAACAAAGATGCTGTCGAGGCAACTGTAGAGCGTCTGGAATACGATCCAAACCGCTCCGCGAACATCGCTTTGCTCCTGTACGCAGATGGTGAGCGACGTTACATAATCGCGCCTGCCAGAGTGTCCGCCGGCGACAAAGTAGTTTCCGGTGAGAATGCTCCAATAAAGGTGGGTAACACGTTACCTCTGCGCAATATCCCGCTTGGTAGCACTGTACATTGTGTTGAGATGAAGCCTGGCAAGGGGGCCCAAATAGCCCGTAGCGCCGGCACCTCTCTGCAGCTGGTGGCTCGCGAAGGCGATTACGCCACATTGCGTCTGCGCTCGGGTGAGATGCGCAAGGTTTTGAGCGATTGCCGTGCAACCCTCGGCGAAGTCTCTAATTCTGAGCATGCGCTTCGATCACTGGGCAAGGCCGGTGCAAAGAGGTGGCGCGGTGTTCGTCCGACCGTTCGTGGTGTGGCAATGAACCCGGTCGATCACCCGCATGGTGGCGGCGAAGGCCGTACCTCGGGAGGCCGTCATCCCGTTTCCCCGTGGGGGACCCCCACGAAAGGCCACAAGACCAGAACTAATAAGCGAACGGACGGGATGATCGTACGTCGCAGAAATTCGGCCCGTAAGGGCAAGTGATAGAGGATTAGACACGTGCCACGTTCACTGAAAAAAGGCCCGTTCATCGATCTACATCTGATGAAGAAAGTCCAGACCGCAGTTGATAACAACGATAAGCGCCCTATTAAGACTTGGTCGCGGCGATCTATGATCTCGCCAGAGATGATCGGCCTCACGATAGCAGTGCATAACGGTCGACAGCACGTTCCGGTTTTTGTGAGTGAGGACATGGTTGGCCATAAGCTTGGTGAGTTTGCTCTCACTCGGACTTACAAGGGCCACGTTGCTGATAAAAAGGCGCGCTAGGAGATCAAGATGCAAGTTTCGGCAAGACTTAAAGGTGCTAGGCTGTCTGCTCAAAAAGCCCGTCTGGTAGCTGATCAGATTCGCGGAGTACGAGTTGAAGAGGCGCTTGAGTTGCTGACCTTCAGCCGCAAAAAAGGTGCTGCGGTCATGAGAAAGGTTTTAAATTCTGCCATCGCCAATGCTGAGCACAATGAGGGCGCTGACGTCGATGAGCTAAAAGTTTCGACCATCTGTGTGGACGAGGGCATGACCATGAAGCGCATCATGCCAAGAGCGAAAGGGCGTGCTGATCGTATTCTTAAGCGTTCTTGCCACATCACAATAACAGTCGCTGACAGCTAGGAGATTTGGATGGGTCAGAAAGTACATCCCACAGGTATTCGCCTTGGCATTGTTAAGAAGCACACCTCCACTTGGTTTGCGGAAGGTCAGGAATACGCTGATAACCTATTGGTTGATCTGCAAGTCAGAGAATTCGTCAAAAAGCGGCTTGCCAACGCTTCTGTATCTCGTGTGGACATTGAGCGGCCTGCACAGACAGCAAAGATAACTGTTTACACGGCGCGACCGGGAATCGTGATAGGTAAAAAAGGCGAAGACGTTGAGGCGTTGCGCGGTGTTCTTTCAGCTAAGATGGGCGTGCCTGTGCAAATTAATATTGAAGAGATACGCAAGCCTGATCTCGATGCGCAGCTGGTCGCGGATAGTGTAGCCCAGCAGCTAGAGCGGCGCGTAATGTTCCGCCGCGCTATGAAGCGTGCCGTGCAAAACGCCATGCGACAAGGCGCTGAGGGAATCAAAGTGCAGGTCGGCGGTCGACTCGGCGGTGCTGAGATCGCACGTAGTGAGTGGTATCGAGAAGGTCGAGTGCCGTTGCACACATTGCGGGCAGACATTGATTATGCAACATCTGAAGCGAGCACAACCTACGGCATTATCGGTGTGAAAGTATGGATTTTCAAAGGCGAGGTCCTCGATCTGGATGAAGTAATAGTGCCAAAGCAACAGGCGTCAGCCGGAAACTAAGGTAATCGGTGTTAGAGGACTGAACGAGTGTTACAACCTAAACGCACAAAATATCGCAAGATGATGAAAGGTCGAAACCGCGGCTTATCGCATCGCGGGAGTACGGTCGATTTCGGTGAATTTGGTCTTAAGGCGGTGTCCCGCGGTCGATTGACTGCCCGTCAGATTGAGGCTGCACGCCGCGCTATGACGCGAAAGGTCAAGCGTGGCGCGAAGATTTGGATCCGGGTATTTCCAGATAAGCCCATCACCCAGAAGCCTCTGGAAGTGCGACAAGGCAAGGGTAAAGGCTCGGTTGAATACTGGGTCGCGCAGATTCAACCTGGGCGCATCATGTTTGAAATTGAGGGCGTCGATGAAGGGCTTGCGCGCGAGGCATTTGGTCTGGCATCAGCTAAATTGCCTTTCGATACCACTTTCGTGAAGCGGACCTTGATGTAGTTTGGCGCGCTAGCAATAAGAATTTTAGGGGTATAGAAATGAAAGCGAGTGAATTAAGAGACCAATCCCTTGATGAGCTGCAGGATCAATTGCAGGATCTATACAAAAATCAGTTCAACAATCGCATGCAGAATGCGACGGGACAACTCGGTCAGATTCATCTGTTGCGCGCGGTCAAGCGAGATATCGCTCGGGTGAAAACGATCATTTCTGAGAAGCTTAAAAAAGCGCAAGAAACCTAGTTAATTCTGTGCGCTAACATGGTGTAAAGACGGAAAGAGCGAAATAAGTTATGGCGGAAACTGAGATGCAAGTCAGTCAGGGGGTTGCTGAGAAAACAGCTCGTACTGCAGCCGGCCGAGTGGTCAGTAACAAGATGGACCGATCTATCGTTGTTCTTATTGAGCGACGTGTAAAGCACCCTGTTTATGGCAAGATCATCAAAAGGTCAACTAAGATTCATGCGCATGATGCGAACAACGAATGCGGTATTGGTGATGCAGTTACTATCAAGGAAGTTCGCCCATTGTCCAAGACAAAATCATGGACGCTTGTGTCAATTGATGAGCGGGCGACTCAAATTTAGGCGAAAGCCCTCGGCTTTCAGGACACGCTTGGAAAAGTTGGTTAACGAAAAAATCTACAGTCAGCAATTTTATCGAGAGTTGCTTGATGGAGCGAATCGATGATTCAAGTTCAGTCTTACTTAGATGTTGCAGATAATAGTGGCGCGCGCCGTGTTATGTGTATCAAAGTGCTCGGTGGCTCTCATCGCCGCTACGCTCGTATTGGCGATATTATTAAGGTGACGGTGAAGGAAGCGATTCCTCGCGGCAAGGTAAAGAAGGGCCAAGTGCTCACGGCGCTCGTGGTGCGTACCAAGAAAGGTGTTCGCCGTGGAGATGGCTCTCTGATCCGATTTGATGATAATGCTGCCATTTTGCTGAACAATCAGGAGGCACCTATCGGTACCCGCGTTTTTGGCCCGGTCACCCGCGAACTCCGTAACGAAAAATTCATGCGTATCATATCGCTAGCCCCTGAAGTGCTTTGACAGCTGGCTGAGAGAGAACCTAAGAATGAATAAGTTAAAGTTAGATGATGAAGTAATTATTGTCGCTGGCAAAGACAAGGGTAAGCGAGGAACGATTTCGAGGCTGGTCGGTAATGATCGAGTCATTGTGGGTGGAGTTAATTTGGTCAAGCGTCATACCAAGCCGAATCCAAATCTGGGCCAGCCAGGCGGCATAATAGAGCGCGAGGCATCTTTGCATATCTCTAATGTGGCAATCTTTAATACAGAGACCAACAAGGCTGATCGAGTTGGTATCCAGTTTCTAGAAGACGGCGCAAAGAAGCGCGTGTTTAAGTCGAATGGTCAGGACGTAGACTAGGTTACTAATCATGGCTCAGTTAAAAACATATTATAAGGACGAAGTCGTTCCCACTTTGATGCAGCGATTCGGCTTCGAGAATCCTATGAGGGTTCCAAAAATTTTAAAAGTGACTCTGAACATGGGCCTTGGTGAAGCGGTGGGAGACAAAAAGATCCTCGAGGCCGCTACTGTAGATCTTGAGAAGATAAGCGGCCAGAAGGCTGTTGTGACTAAGGCCCGTAAAAGTATTGCTGGCTTCAAGATCCGTGAAGACTGGCCAATTGGCTGTAAGGTCACGCTGCGAGGCGAGCGTATGTATGAATTTCTAGAACGACTGGTAGATATTTCCATCCCGCGCATTCGAGACTTCCGGGGTCTGAACCCGAGATCATTTGATGGTCGAGGCAATTTTGCCATGGGCGTGACCGAACAAATCATTTTTCCGGAAATTGACTATGACAAAATTGATAAGCTCCGTGGTTTGGATATTACAATAACGACATCCGCTCGCGATGATGATGAAGGCCGGGCTTTGTTGTCCGCGCTACGTTTTCCGTTTCGTGGAATGAACCCGCAACAATCGGACGCTAAAAAGCAAGAAACGCCAGCAGCTACAGAGCCTGAAGCGGAAACTGAGGAGTCTTAAAAGTATGGCTAAAAAATCCATGATAGCCAAGGAACACAAGCGCGCTGCCACAGTAGCGAAGTATGCGGAGAAGCGTGCTGCATTAAAATCAATATTGAATGATGCCGGCGCTAGTGTCGACGAGAAATGGGATGCACAGGTCAAACTGCAAAAGCTGCCTCGCGATGCGAGTCCTGTTCGTCAGCAGCGTCGCTGCCGCATTACCGGGCGTCCCCATGGCGTCTATCGGAAATTCGGACTGTGCCGTAATAAGTTGAGAGAGGCCGCCATGCGCGGGGATGTACCGGGTTTAACCAAGGCAAGCTGGTAGTGAGTAACTAGGCAGGAAGAAAATTATGAGCATGTCCGATCCAATCGCAGATTTCTTGACTCGCATCCGCAATGCGCAGATGGCGCAAATGCCCGAGGTGAGCTGTCCATCCTCGAAGATTAAGGTGGCAATAAGTGAAGTGCTCGAATCCGAGGGCTACATTAACGGGTTCGCGGTGCAGGAAGTTGCTGGCAAGCAAGTTCTAAACGTTGTTTTAAAATATTTCCGGGGCAAGCCGGTTATTGAAGAAATAAAGCGAGTGAGCCGTCCTGGGCTGCGTAACTACAGAGGCGCTGAAGATATCCCGAAAAATCGAGCGGGCTTGGGTATAGCCATCTTGTCGACTAACAAAGGTTTGATGACTGACAAGCGGGCAGCCGCCGCCGGGATTGGAGGAGAGGTGCTTTGCACTGTGTTCTAAGCACAAGCTTGGATGACTAGGAAAAGAGTGGCGAAACGATGTCGAGAATAGCAAACGCTCCGATCGAGATTCCCAAGGGTGTGGAAACCACCATTTCGGATTCTGTGATTTCGGTTAAGGGAAGCAAAGGGGACCTGGAGCTCGAACTCCATGCATTTGTGGCAGTCGCCGCAGACGGTGGCGCGTTAAAGGTATCAGCAAAAAACCAGACTCGTCAGGCCGGTGCGCTGGCCGGAACTTTTCGTTCGCTCATCAACAATATGGTTGTCGGTGTCACCGAAGGGTTTCAGCGTAAACTTGAGCTTCAGGGAGTCGGCTATCGAGTTAAGGCTCAAGGGAAGACGGTTACTCTGACGGTTGGCTATTCGCATCCGATTGACTACGCGCTTCCTGAGGGCGTCACTGCAGAAACGCCTTCACAGACCGAAATTGTTATATCCGGTGTCGACAAGCAATTGGTGGGGCAGGTGGCCGCAGAAATCAGGGAGTTTCGTCCACCTGAGCCTTATAAAGGCAAAGGTATCCGTTACGCAGACGAGCGGGTTTATCGCAAAGAAGCGAAAAAGAAATAGGGTAGAGAGTCTATGGACGCTAAAAAAGGGGCGCGCCTACGCCGGGCCAAGCGAGCGAGGGCCAAAATCAGCGGGCTGCGAATGAACCGCCTTTGTGTCTTTCGTTCGCCCCGACATATCTATGCACAGGTGATATCGCCGGAAGGCGACAGGGTAATTGCTAGCGCATCGACCGTCGAGAAGGTAAATCGCGCTGGGGCCACTGGGAATGTGAATGCAGCCGGCCAGGTTGGCAAAATGATTGCGGAAAGGGCGAGAGCTGCTGGCATTGAAAGCGTGGCGTTTGATCGGTCCGGCTATGCCTATCATGGGCGCGTAAAGGCACTCGCCGACGCTGCCCGTGAAGGTGGGTTACAGTTCTAAAGGATTCAAATAAAGGTTTTAAATATGGCATTCAAAGACGAGCCAGGAAAAAACGAAGAAGGCTTGCAGGAAAAGCTCATCCAGGTTAACCGTGTGGCAAAGGTTGTTAAGGGTGGGCGAATCTTTGGCTTCACCGCGCTAACAGCGGTCGGTGACGGTAAAGGTCGGGTAGGCTTTGGCCGCGGCAAGGCCCGTGAAGTGCCGCTGGCGATCCAGAAGGCGATGGAGTCAGCTCGACGCAATATGATTAGTGTCGGCCTTGACGGCCACACGCTGCAGTATCCTATTAAAGCCCGTCATGGCGCTTCCAAGGTCTACATGCAACCTGCTTCAGAGGGTACCGGAGTTATTGCTGGCGGCGCGATGCGTGCCGTCTTGGAACTGGCAGGGGTGCAGAATGTTTTGGCGAAGTGCTATGGATCCACTAATCCGGTAAATGTGGTTTACGCCACTTTTAAAGGGCTTCGGGATATGCGTGCCCCGGAAGACATTGCAGCGAAGCGAGGCAAGACGGTAGAAGAGCTCGTCAGTTAATAGTCGACGAAGTGACACACCATGATTCACACGGACACTAGCAGAAGAAAATGGCCAAAATTAAAAAGACAGTCAAAGTAACGCTGGTTCGGAGCCCAATCGGCTCATTGCCAAAACACAAGCTGTGCTTGAAGGGCCTCGGCTTGCGCCGTATGCACCAAAGCGTCGAAGTGGAAGATACTCCAGCGGTTCGCGGCATGATCAACAAGATAAGCTACATGCTGGCCGTAGAGTAAGCCGACAGAAAATTGGATTATAGCTATGCAACTGAATAATTTACGTCCTGCAGAAGGCAGTATTAGAGCAAAGAAGCGTGTTGGTCGCGGCATCGGTTCTGGCTTGGGCAAAACCTGCGGCACTGGTCATAAGGGCCAAAAATCTCGAAGCGGTGGCACTGTACGTCCGGGCTTTGAAGGCGGCCAAATGCCTTTGCAGATGCGTCTGCCTAAGTATGGATTTTCTTCTCGCGTTGGTCGCGTCACTGCAGAAATTCGCAGTGCCGAATTGAATAATGTCGAAGGAGAAACCGTTAATCTAGAAAGCTTGCGGAAGGCGGGTTTGATTAACGCGTCGATCAAGCGCGTCAAGATTATGCTGTCCGGTGAGGTTACTCGAAAGTTAAACGTGTCAGGTGTCCGAGTCAGTAAAGGTGCAAAGGTAGCGATTGAAAAAGCCGGTGGGAGTGTGGCGGAGTTTGTTGAAGAGAAATCCGCCAGACTGAGCAAGAAAGCAATCCCTGCCTCCAGCGAGGAGGTCGTGGAGTGAAGCGTCGTATCAGTAACATCAGATAAAGCTAATTTGAAACTTCATAAATAAGATGGCTAATAAACCAAACATCAACCCGGAAAATATCGGCGCAGGGCTCGGTGAGCTTAAGTCTCGCTTGCTTTTCTTGTTGTTCGCCATTTTTGTCTACCGTATTGGCACCCACATTCCGGTTCCGGGAATCGATCCGTTGCAGCTACAAGCGTTTTTTAATCAGAATGAGGGGACTTTTGCCGACCTCTTTAACATGTTCTCGGGTGGCGCTTTGGAGCGTATGAGCATTGTGGCGTTGGGCATAATGCCCTATATCTCCGCTTCAATTATCATGCAGTTACTAACGGCCGTGAGCCCGCAACTTGATCAGTTGAAGAAGGAAGGCGAGTCAGGGCGCAGGAAGATTACGCAGTACACTCGGTACGGAGCTCTCTTGCTTGCTACGGTGCAGGGGACAGGAATGACCGTAGGCTTGCTTGCGCCAATGGCCTACAGTCCCGGGATTGCGTTCAACCTAACCGCGATCATATCGCTCGTAACTGGTGCGATGTTCCTTATGTGGCTGGGCGAGCAAATCACGGAAAAGGGTATTGGAAACGGCATTTCTATGTTGATATTTGCCGGTATCGTTGCTGGCTTCCCTGCCGCGGTTGGGACGTCGCTAACGCAAGCTTATGAAGGTCAAATCAGCGGTGTGCTCCTGTTAGTGGTAGGTTTTATTGCCATGGGGGTTGTCGCCTGTATCATATATGTGGAGCGTGCGCAGCGCCGGATTACAGTTAACTATGCAAAGCGACAGCAGGGTCGTCGCCAGTATCAGGCCCAGGCTAGCCACCTTCCGCTTAAGATCAACATGGCAGGCGTGATTCCGGCGATTTTTGCCAGCAGTATACTGTTATTTCCTGCTTCTCTGGGTCAATGGTTTGGTCAGTCTGAGGGTTCTGAGTGGCTTCAGGATTTGGCTTTGTTGATCGGGCCAGGCCAACCCCTTTACATTATTATTTTCAGTGCAATGATAATTTTCTTCTGCTTTTTTTACACCGCACTGGTGTTCAATCCGCGCGACGTCGCAGAGAACCTGAAGCGGTCGGGAGCGTTCATTCCCGGTATTCGTCCCGGTGAGCAGACAGCAAAGTATATAGACGGTGTGATCACCCGCTTGACTATGTTCGGTGCGGTTTACATCACGCTCGTTTGTTTACTGCCAAATTTCATGCAGATGCTAGCTAATGTGCCTTTTAATCTTGGCGGAACGGCACTTTTGATTTCAGTGGTGGTGACTATGGACTTCTGGTCGCAGGTACAATCTCACCTGATGTCGCATCAATATGATTCATTAATGAAGAAGTCGAAATTAGGTAATTACGGGCGAAGTAGTATCTAGTGCGAGCACTTGATACTTGTAGCTTAAGCGCTGTCGATCGGAGATAAGAAATGAAAGTACGAGCATCAGTAAAGAAAATTTGCCGTAGTTGTAAGGTGATTAAACGTAACGGTTCGGTTCGGGTGATTTGTAATGCAGAACCTCGACACAAGCAGCGTCAGGGTTGAGAAAGAAAATAGAAACGGGGTAGATCTATGGCACGTATTGCCGGGGTTAACATACCAGACCACAAACATATTGTGATTTCACTTCAATATGTATTCGGTATTGGTCCAACTAAAGCACAGCAAATTTGCGATGCGACGGGCATCGTGCGTGAAACTCAAACCGGCGCACTCAGCCCTGAGCAGTTGGACGAGGTGCGTGCGGAAGTCGCTAAGATACCGACCGAGGGTGATCTGCGCAGAGAGATTTCCATGAACGTCAAGCGACTCTTGGATCTTGGCTGTAACCGGGGTATCCGTCACCGTCGTAACCTTCCCGTCCGAGGTCAGCGAACGAAGACTAACGCACGTACACGCAAGGGACCCCGCAAACCAATACGCAAGTAAATCTAACCTTTAGATCAATGATTGAGATATTCCAATAAATATAGGTGGAGTACCTGGTAACTAAGATGGCTACAGCTAAATCAAGCAAGAAGAAAACACGCTCTACCGTGATCGATGGCATCGCGTTTATCCATGCTTCTTTCAATAACACGATAATTACGATTACTGATCGCCAAGGAAACGCTCTTTCCTGGGCCACGGCCGGCGGGTCTGGCTTTCGTGGGTCACGAAAGTCTACTCCGTTCGCCGCACAGGTTGCCGCCGAGAAAGCAGGAAAGGCAGCGATTGAATCTTACGGTCTCAAGAATCTTGACGTAAAGGTAAATGGACCGGGTCCAGGTCGCGAGTCTGCGGTCAGAGCTTTGAATGGATGTGGTTTGAAAATTGGCAATATAAGTGATGTGACCCCAATTCCCCATAATGGTTGCCGACCGCCCAAGAAGCGGCGCGTCTAGACTAGGAGAAAAAGTATGGCCCGTTATCTAGGCCCCAAATGCAAACTATCTCGTCGGGAAGGCACCGACCTCTTCTTGAAAAGCGGCGTGCGCCCGATCGATAGCAAATGCAAGGTTGAAGCTATACCCGGTCAGCACGGTCAGCGCCGTGGCCGGTTGTCGGATTACGGCGTACAACTGCGCGAGAAACAGAAGGTTCGCAGAACCTATGGCGTGCTGGAGAAGCAATTCCGCAGCTACTACAAAGAGGCTGCCCGTCGAAAGGGAGCTACCGGTGAGAATCTGCTTCAGTTGCTCGAGTGTCGTTTGGACAACGTTGTCTATCGGATGGGGTTTGGGTCAACTCGTGCCGAAGCAAGACAGTTGGTGTCACATAAGTCTATCCTCGTGAATGGTTCAGTGGTCAATGTACCTTCCTATCAGATAAGTGAAGGCGATGTTGTCTCGATCCGCGAGAGGGCGAAACAACAGTTACGAATCAAGTCTGCATTGGAGCTCGCAGCACAGCGA
>MDTD01191942.1_pt1 | contig 11018 bp, 8 predicted proteins | sample 811221 | NCBI WGS metagenome assembly MDTD01 (sample SAMN05326646, study PRJNA326480) | marine metagenome | isolation source: seawater | place: Pacific Ocean: South West | collected 2011
TTACCGAACAGCTCCTAAGTAATAAGATTACTTAATTGTTTATTGAGAAGCTTTTTCTTGTGTCAAATCCTTATCGTATCTTACAAAGATATGAAGCCAAACGCTTCTAGAATATCGAAATAAAATAGGAGACAACACAAATAAAACGCAGAAAATGATTCCTGTAATCTGGAATATTTCCAAGCTTGTTTTCAATAAAAGAACTATCACAATAGGTATGGATATGGCGACACCGAATGCATAGCTTATATACATTGCTCCATACCAAAATCCTTGTTCCATCTCATAAATAAAATTACAAGAATGACATTTCTTTTCAATTTTCCCAAATTTTCTGTGATAAGGATTCTTGTGCCTAAAAACATCTCCATTTCTACACCTTGGACATTTGCAAGTTAAAATACTTTTAATTGCTGAAACTTTAGGCATTAATTACTTTACTCAAAATGAAAAATTAATTAACTCAGGTAAGTTTTAAAGTAAAAGTACTTAAAAACTACTTTTATTTGTTATTATTAAGCCTCCTCTGTATGACCCATAGAGGAAAATTTCTTGATTCTAGCTGCAGTTCTTTTTCCTTGATCCAATTTTTTCAATTTAGCTAACGAATCTAAAATTGCCTTTTTAACATTTTTATACGCTAAATCAGGATCTGAGTGAGCCCCACCTGTGGGTTCTTTGATGATTCCGTCAATCAAACCTAGTTTCTTCATATCGTTTGATGTAAGTTTCATTTTTTCAGCAGCTTCTTCTTTATGATCCCAACTTCTCCATAGAATTGTCGAGCAATTTTCGGGAGATATAACAGAATACCACGTATTTTCCATCATAAAAACTTTATCTCCCATTCCAATTCCCAATGCACCACCAGATGCACCTTCCCCAATAACAATGCATATCAGTGGAACCTTTAGTTTTGCCATTTCAAACAAATTTCTTGCAATAGCCTCTCCTTGACCTCTTTCTTCTGCCTCAAGTCCAGGAAAAGCACCTGGAGTATCAATGAAACATATGACAGGTTTATTAAATTTCTCAGCCATTTTCATTAATCTTAATGCTTTTCTGTAACCCTCTGGGTTAGGCATTCCAAAATTTCTATACTGACGCATTTTAGTATTAATACCTTTTTGCTGACCAATAAACATAACTGTTTCGCCATTTATTGAAGCCATTCCTCCTACCATAGCCTTATCATCAGCAACGGTTCTATCTCCATGTAATTCAACAAAAGAGTCTTTATCAGATATGTTTTCAATGTAACTCAAAGTATATGGTCTTTGTGGATGTCGAGATACTTGAACTTTTTGCCACGGTGTAAGCTTAGAATATATTTCTTTAGTTTTAGAGGCTATTTGTTTCTCCATATCTTTGATAGTTTTGGAGACATCCACATCACCCTTATTTTGAACTTCTCTGATTTTATCTAGTTGCTCGTTAAGCTCTGCAATAGGTTTTTCGAAATCTAAATAGATCATAATGTATTTTTAGATAAGTAAAGGTAATAATTTTGAATTAAGATGATAATATAGAAATGTCAGTTGTTAACTATTTAAAATTTATTAAAATTTTGACATAATAATTTTTATAATGTTCCTACTTTTAAATAATGGTTGTTTTTCCAAATGCAAAAATTAACTTAGGTCTTCACATTACAAATAAAAGGGAGGATGGATATCACAATATTGAATCGGTTTTGGTCCCTATCCCTATTACTGATGCTCTAGAAATAACAAAGAATAAAAGAGAAAAAACAGAATTTTCATGTTCAGGTGTTAAAATTCCATCTGATGGCAAGAAAAATCTTGTAGAAAGAGCTTTTTTTTTAATCCGTGAAGAATACGAAATTCCAAACGTAGATTTAAACCTACTAAAAAATATTCCAATTGGGGCAGGTTTAGGAGGAGGCTCGGCAGATGCTGCTCAATGCCTTCTTGGTTTAAATACTCTTTTCAACTTACAGATTTCAGAGAAAAAGCTACTCAATCTTGCTGCGAAACTTGGTGCTGATTGTTCTTTTTTTATAAAAAACAAAATAATGCATGTTGAAGGAATTGGTAATAAATTCACAGAAATAAGCATCAATTTATCAGATTATTATTTTGTTGTAATTTATCCCGAAATTCATGTCTCAACACTAGATGCGTACAAAAAAATAAAACCCAAAAAACCGATAAAAAGTATCAAAGATATTCTTAAACAACCTATTGAAACTTGGCGAAAAGAGTTGAAAAACGATTTTGAAAATTCAGTATTTGAAAAACATCCAAAAATTAGGAAAGCTAAGCAAGATATTTATAATTCAGGAGCAATATATGCATCAATGAGTGGAAGCGGATCAACTATTTTCGGAATCTTTAAAAATTCCCCTAAAACTAATTTCGAACACATAGGAAGATGTTGGTGTTTTCGGATCTAATTCCAAAATGAAAGAGTAAGTAAAGGCAAGTTCTTCAAATTAAATTTTTTCAACAAAAAGCTAACATAAATAACGCTATTTTGTTCATAATACTTCATTAATAAAATGTCATTAAATCACTACTTTTGAATGATGGAAGAGTATGCCGCAAGTTCAAAGAAAATGAAAAGAACAAGAAAACTAACAAATGAGCAGCTAATTGCTGAACATGGAAAAATTCCTCCTCAAGCGATAGATTATGAAGAAGCTGTTTTGGGTGCTATAATGGTTGAAAAAGACGCTCTAACTGAGGTGATTGACATACTTAAACCCGAATCCTTCTATAAGGATTCTCACCAAAAAATTTACGGGGCAATTCAGGGACTATTCCAGAGAAGTGAACCTGTAGATTTACTAACTGTTAAAACTGCACTTGAAAAAGATGGAAATCTAGATTTAATTGGTGGACCTGCCTACATTGCACAACTCACTTCAAAAATTGCATCGGCTGCAAATATTGAAGAGCATGCTCGTATCATTTCTCAAAAATATATTCAAAGAGAGCTAATTCGGATATCTTCTGAGATTATTAAAGAGTCCTTTGATGAAACCTCTGATGTTTTTGATATTCTTGATTCCGCAGAGAGCAAACTTTTCCAAGTCACTCAAGGAAACGTAAGAAAAAGTCATGATACTATGGCCTCCTTAATACTTGCCGCCAAAGAACAAATTAAAAAAGCAGGAAAGGCAGGAGATGGAATAAATGGAATACCAACTGGATTTAACCAGTTAGATAAACTAACTTCAGGATTTAAAGGGTCGGAACTTTTAATACTTGCGGCACGTCCTGCAATGGGTAAAACTGCTCTTGTTTTAAGTATGGCAAGAAATATTGTGATCGATTATAAATTACCCGTTGCAATATTCTCACTTGAAATGTCAGCATTGCAAATGGTAATGAGAATGATTTCTAACGAATCAGGATTAGAACAAGATAAGCTTAAAAAAGGAAACTTAGCTCAACATGAATGGGAACAGTTGAATGCAAAAGTTGCAGCTCTTTCAGAGGCCCCTTTCTTTATTGATGATACACCTGGACTCTCAGTTTTTGAATTAAGAGCTAAAGCCCGGCGATTAAAAGCCCAGTATGGTATACAGATGATAATAATTGATTATCTACAACTAATGAATGCAGGAGGAAAAGATGGAGGGAATAGACAAGAAGAAATTTCAATTATTTCTAGATCTTTAAAAATTATAGCAAAAGAGTTAAATGTTCCTGTAATTGCACTTTCTCAATTATCTAGAGCGGTTGAAACCAGAGGAGGTGATAAAAGACCTCAGCTATCAGATTTAAGAGAATCAGGTGCAATTGAACAAGATGCTGATATGGTAATGTTTATTTATAGACCTGAATATTACGAAATCACGGAGGACGCTGAAGGAAATTCAACAATAGGTTTGACAGAGGTTATTGTAGCTAAACATAGAAATGGCGCGCTAGAAAATATACCGTTAAGATTTCAAGCGCGATTTGGACGATTTGTTGATTGGAATCAAGATGGATTCTCTGATTTTTCTGATGTTCCATCTAAAATTGAAAATTCAGAAGAATATAATGTCCACACTACTGTCATTAAAAGATCTAGAATGAATGATATGCCAAATGATGATTTACCATTCTAACCAATTTATTTATGTCTGAGTCTTCTTATAAAGGAGATTTCGCTCGTAAGAGGTCTCTATTTACATTTTTTGTTTTGATATGCTTTTTTCATCTAAAGCTTAAAGCAACTCATTTAATAATCCCAATGGATGAAGTTCAAAAAAACCATTTAAAATCTTATGGAATAGCCTTTTATGCTTTAGAAAAACAATTCGAAGTTGATTGGCTATTAAACTATAGAGGCGGTTCTTTTGCTCTAAAACTAAACAATAATATTCTGAAGGAGTGTAAAATACGTGGAGTCTCATTCGAAATTATTGCTGATGTTCAATATAACAGGATAGTTTCTGAGATTAGCAAACCTGAAATTAATCAAGACGTGATAAAACTTGAAAAAGCCCCTAAAATTGCTGTTTATTCTCCTAAAAACAAACAACCATGGGACGACGCGGTTACTCTTGTAATGAGCTATGCAGAAATTCCTTACGATATTCTCTATGATGAGGAAATAATCGGGGAAGAATTATCTAAGTATGACTGGCTGCATTTACATCATGAAGATTTTACAGGTCAATATGGAAAATTTTGGAGTTCTTACAAAAATGCTCCTTGGTTTAAAGAATACGTTCGATTTAATGAGGGCATTGCTGGAAAACTAGGTTTCGACAAGGTGTCAGAGTTGAAATTAGCGGTAGCAATAAAAATTAAAAACTTTGTATCTCAAGGTGGATTTATGTTTGCAATGTGCGCCGCTACAGACTCTTATGATATAGCTCTAGCAGCTCAAAATGTTGACATTTGCCAATCTATGTTCGATGGTGACCCAAATGATCCGCAAATGCAAACCAAGCTCAATTATCTAAACGGGTTCGCCTTCAAAAATTATGTTTTAATCAATAATCCTCACGAATATGAATTTAGTACTATAGATGCGACCAAAGATCATTATAAGCTTTTCCAATCCAAAGGAATTCAAGGAGATATATTTACCTTGTTCGATTTTAGTGCCAAATGGGACCCAGTGCCAACGATGTTATGTCAAAATCACACATCTATTATCAAAGGATTTATGGGCCAAACTACTTCATTTCGAAAAAACAATCTACGTTCTGATGTGTTAATTATGGGTGAAACAAAAGCAATAAATTCTGCAAGATATATACATGGAGACTATGGAAAAGGAACATGGACATTTTATGGAGGGCATGATCCAGAAGATCACACTCATAGAGTATCAGACCCTCCAACTGATTTAAACTTATATCCTAATTCTCCCGGGTATAGGTTAATTTTAAATAATGTACTATTTCCAGCCGCGAAGAAAAGGCAACGTAAGACATAACAGAATATTCGTAAGATTAAAAAAAAAGCCGACCATTTCGGACGGCAGTATCAAACATTACCAAATTGAATACTATTTGCGGGAATTGTAAACCACTAGGTCATCTGATTTAAATCTCGCTTTAGTAACTTTTGACTCTAACCATAGTTCTGTAAGTAATCTTTCAACACTAACATCATCTTTGTTAAAAGTAACTGAATCTTCAATCCAGTCTAAAGTTTTAGTTTCTGTTTTGTTTTCCTGAAGGAGACTGAATATTTCAGCTTTAGCACTTTCTTTATTAGTAATTAATTCTTCAGGAAACTGACGAGCCACTTTAGTAAGGTTGTCAGTAAATTCTTTACCTGACATTAAATCTTTAACTCTAACTCTTGCTGCACCCTCTTCATTATTTTCATCTTTTTGTGTAGCCGAGAAACCTTTCCAAATGATTTTACAATATTTAATCTTTTTTTTGCTGTCTTCCATCACTAGAATTCTATTTTCCAGATAGTCGGTATCCTTAATAATTTCTTTTGCTGTTGTTTGGTCCATGAGGTGTAATATTTTAGTTAACAATTCCTTATACAAATAAATGACCTTTTAATTTACCATGCAATAGCTTTTAGCTTAAAACCTATTTTTTAGCCTATTAATCAGGTTATTTTTTCGTTAAACAATTTCATTCTCGGATATTTTTAAAACTAAAGGAGCTCAAAACACTGATAATCAAGTAAATTAACACAATTCCAACAGTGTAAATCAACCAAATATTTATTTGAAAAATAGAATACAATAGAATTAAAAACACAGCAATAATACCACACACTAAACAATAAATCAACTGAGAATTTACATGGTTAATATGATCACATCCTGTTGCCATTGAACTAAGCACTGTTGTATCCGAAATGGGAGAGCAATGATCACCCAATACAGCTCCAGATAGAACAGATGCAATTGAAGCATAAAACACACCAAATTCGAAATCTTGAGTATTATAGAAAGATAGACAAACGGATATGACAATAGGAATTAAAATACCCATTGTACTAAAACTAGAACCCGTAGAGAAAGCAATAATCGAAGATAACACAAAAGTTGTTAAAGGAATTATATAAAATGAAACATCACTTTTAGACATAAGATATCCTAAATAATCTCCCAACATTAAATCCTCCAGGACTTGATTCAATCCCCAAGCTAAAATTAGGATTACAAGAGCTGGTAACAAAGATTTCATTCCTTCAAACATCCAGTTGAAGTTTTCCGCAATCGTATTTTTTGTAAAAAGACTGATTAAAAAGACAAGAAAAAAACAAGAACTGCTTCCCCACAGTAATCCTTTATAGCAGTCTCCTGTTTGAATAGCAGCTACAAAACCATGATGATTATCTCCGGTTGAATAAATTCCAAAAAGTGTAACAAATAACAAAACAACGACAGATAAAATTGTCCAGATAGGATGAATAGACTTTTCAACCTCAATTTCTGAATTTATTACCTCTATTTGTTTGAACTCAAATTTTTTCATTGAACCAAAATCCTTGCCAGTTACAATCAACACAAAAACAAAAATCAAAGTTATGATTGGATAAAAAGAATATGGAACTGAGTTTAGGAAGACACCATATGCCGAATCTGAACTCACAAAATCGGCTGACTCTAAACCATCTTGTATTAACTGAATTTCATAGCCAATCCAGGTCGATACAAAGGCAATACTTGCTATTGGTGCTGCAGTAGCATCCACAACAAAAGCAAGTTTCTCACGTGATATTTTAAATCTATCAGTAATTCTTTTCATTGTATTCCCAACAACCAATGTATTTGCATAATCGTCAAAAAAGATAAAGAAGCCCATAAAATAGGTGATTAAAAGAGCTGATCTTTTTGATGTGGCGTATTTACTCAACCACTTTATGAAACCGTTGAATGCTCCCATCTTTGTCATAATATGAATTGAACCTGCAATTAACAATGAAAATAGTATAATAGAGGCATTATTTTTATCAGCAATTGAATTTAGTAGGTAGTGATCAAATACTTTGTCTATTCCAAAAAAATAAGTGTCGGAATGGTTTAAAAATGAATATATAATTGACCCACCAGTAATTCCAGTGATCAATGAGAGGATTACTTGTTTTGTGAAGATAGCCAGAAAAATAGCTAATAGTGCAGGAATAATTCCATACCACGTCAAAGTATCAGTATCTGTTGCTGCGAACAACTGTGGTGATAAAAACAAGCAGTTATACAAAAGGATTCTCTTCATTATAATAACGAATATAAAACTTATGATTTACGAATATTCAATATCCTTTCTAAACTTTATAAACCAAAAGAAAAATTGAGACCCCTAACTGTTAAGACTTTCTAAAAACAAAAATATTTAATTGATACAATTTATTTAGATCCAGAACTGTAACCTAATCCATAAAGCATAATTAAAGGCATAATCATTAAATCAAGAGCAAGAGCAATAAAAAGAGTAACACTGCCCATTAGCCCCATATAAAACGTACTAGTAAAGGAACTAAAAAGTAAAGTGAGAAAACCTCCTACCAATATTAAAGAAGTAACAATAATAGCTTTTCCTGAAGATAAATAACTGCGTTTTAGCGCGTATAAATGAGTTCGTCCTTTTCTTATTTCCAATTTATATTTTGACAATAAATGAATTGTATCATCAACAGCAATTCCAAATGCAAGAGTGAAAATTAAACTTGTACTAATTTTCAAATCAATATTTCCAATCCACATTACAGTAGTTAAAAGAAGAAGCGGTAGTATATTTGGTAACAAAGAGAACAAAGCAATTTTCAAAGATCTGAACATTACACCAACAACTAAAGCAATTACAGCAAAAGCTAAAATTAAACCAAGAATTAAATTTTTTGACAAGGTTGAGTTGTTATTATCAATTAATACAGCTGTTCCAGTGAGCCTTATTTTAAGAATATCAGGGTTAATATTATCTTTCAAAAACTGATCTAATTCATAATTTTCTTCTTTTATCTTTAACCCTCCAACGTCTCTAATTTTCCCTGTTAACCTGCAGCTCATAGAATCTATGGAAATTAAATTTAGATTGGTGTTTAAATCAATTTTTTTAAAACTTGATGCGCTTCTTTTAATTTGTTTAACCAAAGTATTTAGTCGTCTTTCATTAATTGGTAAAGCACGATGCTTTGGTTTTGATCCTTTTTTAATGAAATTGGCTTCTTTTATTAGCGTCAATGGCGAAGTTAAAAATCCAACACCCTCATCAGTATAATTTTCCTTTAAAAATGTTTCTAACTTTTGAAGTTCGCATAAAAATTGATACCCTAAAACACCATCAGGATGCTGAGTACTAATTTCAGCTTCAAAGGGCCTTAAACCTGAATAATTCTCTTCAAAATAAATAACATCCTTCTTAACAGGGTCATTGTTTGATAAATCCTCTAAGATGAAGTTATTTATCTTAATCGAGTTCGCAGTAAAAATGCCAATTACAGTAAGTGAAAAAGTAAAAAAGAAAACTTTTTTCTTATTGCGCAAAACTTTTAAAAACCAATACCTTAAATATTTTTCCCAAAAATTACTACTGCTGGATTTTATTAATTTTTGTGGAGGTTTAACCAAAACTAGAACACTAGGCAATAATGTGAAAGCTAAAAAATAAGCTACAAAAACACTTATACCAGCATAAACTCCAAATTCTTTTATAGGTGAAATATTTGAAGAAATTAGAGAGAAGAAACCAATTGAAGTAGTTAATGAGGTTAAAAAAGTTGCCCAGCGAACTTCTTTAAAAGCGATTTTCAAGGCTTCCTTTTTTATTTTTCCCATCCTTAATTCATCTATGTATTTTGTGAGTAGATGAACTAAATCTGACATACCTACAACAAAAATAATTGTTGGCAACATTACCATTAACAAATCAAATGATTTTCCTGTAAACAGCATTATAGTCAATGTCCATATTAAAGAAACTATTACAATAGCCAAAGGAATAGCTACACCCCACCAACTTCTAAATGAGACGTATAAAAAACCTACGAGAAGCAATATTGAAGTAGAAATAAAAACACCCAATTCAACAATCATTTTCTTGATAAAGTAAGTCTGCCCTAAAACTCTTCCAGCTACTTTAAAAACATCAAAGTTATACTCATTTTTCTTTTGCTCAATTAAATTCAAGATGTGATTGGCTTCATTTTTATTAAGGTTTTCTTTGGTTTGCAAAAATAAGCACAAAGACTTCCCGTTTTTTGACAATAAACTACCTATCAGCTGATTATTACTATATATTAATAAGCTATCTTGCGTTGAAATTGAGTCTTTATTTAAATCTAAATACGGCTTAAATACAAGTCCTCCCAATCCGGCTTTTTTATAATACCCACAATTATGAACGGGAGATGCTACGAATTCAACTAAAGAATCAGTTTCAAGCTCATCTCCCATTTTTTTAAAAGACTCAAGAAAACTCTTTTGAAAAATACCTTCATTATTTTCAACACCAATTAGAAGAAAATCACTATCAGAACCATATTTGTTTTTAAATTTCTCATAGTGAACTTTAGAGTCATCTGATTTTGGAAAATATTTTTCATAATCGTAATCAAAATCAAGATGCCGGAGCTGATAAAAGAATATTCCTGTAAGAATTGAAAAGAAAACTAGTATCGATTTAGGCCATTTTATCACAATTCAAAAATAGCCTAATAAAGTGAATTTATGACTTAGTTTTTAGTTTCTTTAACTTTTCTATTGCAGCTAGTAGTTGTATTTTAGGTTTTGTAATGATTAATTTAAATTTCTCAATAATTACAGTAGAAGAAGCCATATTAGTAATGGCACCTATTAATCAAAAATGGGTTCAGTCATACTGCAATTTTATAAACGAGTATTCAACAAATAAAGAATTTAAAATACTCACAAGTGGTACAACAGGTAATCGAAAAATAATCAAAGTATCTAAACTTCAAATGCAAAAAAGTGCTAATGCAACACTCAATTATTTTAATTTAAAAAAAGGAAATTCTTGTCTCCTTTCCTTAAGTTGTGATTTTATCGCAGGAAAAATGATGATTGTTCGAGCTATCGAAGGAAAATTAAATTTATTTTTAGCAAAACCTTGTAGCGATCCATCTCTTTATCTTTTTCAAAAATATGACTTTGCTCCTTTTATTCCCATGCAAGTTAGAAACATTATACATTCTAAGAAAATAGGAGAAATTAAACAGGTTCTTATCGGAGGCGGGAAAATAAATGATGAAATTATATTCGAGGTAAAAAAATTTAAAACCAAAGTCTTTGAATCTTTCGGAATGACCGAAACATTGACTCACTTTGCAATAAAACAAATCTCACCATTTTACAGCGAATGGTTTAAAACTATTAAAGGATTTCAAATTGACAGCAATAAAAACAATGAACTTGTAATTAAAAAGAATAACATTATAAATATCACATTAGAAACTAAAGATTTAATTGAAAAAAAATCAAATTCAGAATTTAAATGGCTTGGAAGATCAGATAACCTAATTAATTCAGGAGGAATAAAGCTTATTCCTGAGGAAATAGAGCGAAAAATAGAAAAACTAATCTCTGTGAAGTTCGTGATTATTGGGGTACCTGATACAAAA
>MDTD01033885.1_pt1 | contig 11017 bp, 6 predicted proteins | sample 811221 | NCBI WGS metagenome assembly MDTD01 (sample SAMN05326646, study PRJNA326480) | marine metagenome | isolation source: seawater | place: Pacific Ocean: South West | collected 2011
AATGCGCCCCAAGCAGGCTTAAGTTCCTTGTTCCGATGGGGAAGGCTGATTTTCTGCTGGTATGAACGCTTGATGGAAGACTCTGCACGGAGAGTGTCTATCACCATGATGACGTGTATTGGGAGAGACACACTTATGGGTCACTTTTGAACACGTACACTCCATGGACAAATCATCGTCACGAGCCCGTATAGTAACCTTCACGGGCCCATGACGGGTGGATGACACGACGAGGCGTTCTCTGTTTTTGTTTCCCCACCACGTATTGATACGACACGGCATACCACGTCGTGCTCTACGTACCACACGTCCGATATGTACTCATACACACGACCACGGCGCGCGCCCGGGGCCCCCGACGCGACGCGCGCGCGCCGTCCGACCGACCGATTCGTGAGCGCGCGACGCGCCGTGGGGTCGTCGACGCGCCGCGAACGGTGAATCGGTGGACTCGGTGAACTCGGAGAACGGCATCGCGCGACTCGATCGCGGTCTGAGAACGCGCGCGGACGCGACACGGTCGAGGGATCGTGTGGATTACGCACGCATCATCTCGGTCGGATAGACGTTCATCGCGTCGAGACGCGCATCGTTCCGTGACGACGAAGAGGGTGTGGACGCGCGCGTGGACGCTCGGAGACGATGGGTGAGATGGTCGGGAGCGCGCGCGAATGTCGAGTCGACGCGAGAAGGGTGATGACGGTCGGGACGAGGGGGAGACGCGGGACGACGACGAAGATTTTAAATAGTCGGCGGCGGCACGAGGGGCGAACGGTGGGTCGATGGACGATGCGGGCGTTCGGGACGACGGGGGAGGAGGAGAGCGGTGGGGAGGATCGAGAGAGGGGTGAGAGAGGGCGAGGGGCGAGGGAGGAGGTGGGCGCGGGAACGTCGCGGCGCGAGGCGAGACGCCGGTTGACGATTTTTAGCGTCAACGACGTGTACGAATTGGAAAATTTAGGACGGTTGCGGGAATTCATACGGGCGCACACGAACGATATGCGTGATCCGTTCGTGTGCACGCTCAATGGGGATTTTTTATCGCCGTCGTTGTTGAGTTCGTACGATTTGGGCGCGGCGGCGGTGTCGGTGATGAACGCCGTGCCCGTGACGCACGCGTGTCTGGGGAATCACGAATTCGATCACTCGACGATGATTCTCGGACAGAGATTGCTCGAACTCGACGCCACGGTGTTGAACTCCAACATCGTGAGCACCGACGACCATCACGGGTTGGATGAGGATGGGAATCGCGTCGGCGCGTTCGTGGACGCATTGCCGGCGACGGAGATTTTAGAACTCGGCGGATTACGCGTCGGTTTACTCGGCGTGTGCACGACGTCCACGCCGTTATCGAGCGCGGTGAAACCGCGAGGGGTGGTGTTTAAGGATGTCGTTCCGATCGTTCGAGAAATTGTCGATGAGTTTAACGATCCAAAGGATGGAGGCGCGCCGGTGGACGTCACCATCGCTTTGACGCATCAGACGCTGTGCGAAGACGAGACGCTCGCGCGCGAAGTTCCCGAACTTGGACTCATCTTGGGAGGGCACGAACACCATCCGTACCACGGCGCGCTGGACGGTACGGACGTGTTGTGTTTCAAGGCTGGGATGGATTCTGAAAACGTCGTCATGGTGACGCTGGAGATGGCCGCCGACGACGACGCGTACAAAGAGGCGGCGTCGGGCGGGTGGTCGTCGGGACGTCGACGCGCGACGGTCGCGCCTCGAGCGATGCGCGTGGGGTCTCCCAATGGGAACGCGCGCGAGGCCGCCGCCGCCGCCGCCGCCGCCAACGGTCGAAAGACGATGGAGCGTCAAGAGGTCGAGGATGATTTCATCGAAGACGTTATCCGAGGCGTCGGCGAGACGGACATCGCGTCGTCGTCGAGTCGAGGCGCGGGATGGGACGTCGAGCCCGGTCCTCTGAGCGAAGTTCGCGCGCGGTGCGGCGCCGTCGACGTCACTGTCACGCTTCACTCGCTCGAGGCGTACGATGGATGTCCCGAGATTGACCGCGACATTTGGGAACGAAGCGAAGTGTTGAGAGATTTACACGAGTACGTCTTGCCGCTGCACGAACACGCCGAGCGACGCGGTTTATTACCGCTCTCGAGTTTCGACGTTCGTCAGCAACAGACGACGCTCGGCACCTTATTCGCGACGATTTTAAGGGACGAGTGTCGCGTGGATTTGTGTCTGTACAACTCGGGCGGCGTGCGCGCCAACAAGGTGTACGACGCGCCGCTGACGTACGGGGACTTCGTCGCCGAGGTGCCGTTTGAGAATAACATCATCACATTGGACATGTACGGAGAGGACATTTATCGCGCGCTATCCTACAGCGAATCCACCAAGACGGAGACGTGTTCGTGGGGCGGATATTTACTCTGGGACGACGACATCGACGTGCGACCGGCGCCGAACGCGACGGACCCGGGAGACATCGTCGTTTCCATTGGCGGTGAACCGCTCGACCTCGATCGCGTCTATCGAGTCGTTACGTGGGCTGGTTTACTCAACGGCGCGGATGGGATTCCCGCGTTTGAGGAGGTGGGCATTCGTCTCGCCGAGAGTCTCGGCGTCGAATCCGGGTCCATGTCCAGCGCCACGTTTTCCGCAGACGGCGTCCCGTTCAAGATTCTCATCATGCGTCACCTGTGTCGATGGCGCTGGGGTCAACTCCGCGAGTCCATCTCGTTCGAGGACATGGACGCCGACGCCGACGGGGGTCTCGACGCCGCGGACGTGCGCGTCGCGCTTGAAAAATTCACCGCGAGCGCGTCGAGCGAACAAGAGGCGGACAGCATGATCCGCCTGTTCGACGTCGACGGAGACGGGAAGATTTCCAAGCACGAGTGGACGGCGCTTCTCGAATCGTAAAGCGAGGAGGCGAGCCTTCTCTTTCTGAAACTTTGTATCATAGATGCGGCTATGTATCGCTACTGCCACTATTATTTGCTGTTTTTGCAATACTCGCTCGCTTGCTTGCTTTAAATATACAACAACACACTTCTAGAATTAATCATCCATCACTACTCGCATCCACTTACGACGAAGGAATGGACGCGAAGACGCTCTGCGGGGTGAACGGATCGAACGCGTCGGGATTGGCGTCGTAGACGTCGGTGGCGAGCGTCGGGAAAAGCGTACACCCCGTCGACGACATGTCCGTGCACGCGTAATAATCGTTGAGATTGGCGTACGCCGGTACGTTCACCGCCCCCGTCAACGCATTCGAAGAGAATTCGTTGGCGAGCATGCGCGCGCGTCCGTACGCGAAGAGGCCGCCGCCCGCGTGCACGGCGCGATTATTCCGAAACAAACTCCTCTGAATCGCGCACGCGTACGCGCCGTCGACGATGTCCGTCGCCGACGTGATGTGTACACCACCACCGACGTCTTGCGTCGCGTTGTTATCGACGAAGATGCTCGACGAGACGACGCCACCGCTTCGAAACGACGCGCCGCCGCCCGTCTTGGCGAAATTTCCCGTAAAGTTGCACTCGTTGACGATGACCCGGCCACCGTGCGCGTACAAACCACCGCCGAAGCCGCCCGACGCGTCGTTTCCGTCGAACAGACATTTGTCAAACGTCACCCGCGACGCACCCTCGGTGCTCGCGTACACGGCTCCGCCTCTCGAAGAAGCGGCGACGACGCGATTCGACGTGAAATTGACGCCGACGAACGCCACGTTCCCCGCGTTCGCGTCGTTCGACACGTACACCGCCCCACCCGCGCGCTCGGCCAGACACGCGACAAAGGCGACGTTTTCAAACCGTCCACCCCCATGTCCACGCCCGAAATAAAACGCTCCACCGAAATCATCGCTTTGCGCGCCCGTCACCGTCAACCGCTCCACCGTCGCGCGCCCGCCGTCGACGACGTTCATCACCGATCGCAGACCGGCGATCAGCGCGCACCGTTCGCTCGAGTGCGTCTCACACACCCCCCTGAGCGTAATCCTCCGCGTGATCGTGACCCCGGCCTCGGGCCACGCGTCCGGCGAACTTCCCGCCGCGAGCTCGTCCAGACGCGCCGTGGCGTTCACGAGCACGAATTCCACCACCGGGTCTCGCAGCGCCTTCATCAGCCCCACCGCGTCGTTCACCGTCACCGTCTCCCCCGTCGACGTCCCTAGCGCGCGTTCGTACCAATCCTCGCGCCACGCGCCGTTCGCGTACCATCCAGCGTGGTCGAATCCCCCTACGGGCGCGGCCGCGGCGGACAAGACGTTGGATTCGTACAGCGCCTCCGCGTTCAGCGAATTCGCGTTCGCGCGCGCGACGAGGGCGACGAGGACGACGAGGGTGAGACGCGCGAGCATGCCGCGCCGACTTACCGCGCGCGGCATCGGTCGACGCGTCACACGGTGACGCGCCCAATTTCTTTGTTTTTGAGCTCATGTTCGCGCTCGCGCGCGCCACGCTCGCGGGCCCGTCGTCGAACCGCGCGTCCTCGCGCGAGCGCGCCAAGGATGCGCTTCGCGCGTCGATCGCGTACGGCTCGAGTCCGGACGTCATCGAGCGTCGCGTGCGCGCGCTGGAGCTCGAACGCGATGGGTGCGTCGGGGACGCGAGCTCGAGCTCGAGCGTCGTCTCGCGGTCGAGAGGGACGTGGCGCGTGACGCACACCACGGCGCCGCCGCCGTCGAATGGACGACTCGGACCGCTCGTCGGGGAGAGTTTTCAGGTGATCGAGAGCGAGGGGGCGAGGTACAGGAACGTCTTATCCGTCCCGCCGAATAGTTGGCTGGCGGTGACGCTTCGCGCGAGGTACGAGGTGCTCGACGCGGAGGACGCGAGCGAGGACGAGGTGGGGAGGACGTGGAAGGTATTTTTTGAAGATGTCGGCGTGCGAGTGTTCGATCGATTCGAACCGTTGCGGAAGACGTTTGAGAGCGAAAAGACGACGAGGATTTGGCGAACGACGTACGTCGATGAAGACGTGCGAGTGGTGCGCGCGGCGAGGACGATGGAGGCGTTGGATAGCGAGCGCGCGAGAGGGAGGAACGCAAAGGCTGGGGATGAGGACGATTGCCTATTCGTGATGACGAGGGAGGTACCGTGGTGGGAGTTGCCGGCGTGACGTGTCTATTTTTTTCAATGTCGAAATCTATGTATACGTACAAACGTGTCGTTCTCTCCTCTCACGCCGACGTCGCGCGCGACGCGAACGATGTCGACACGTGCCTCACCAAGCCCTCGACGGCGATGCGCGCGCGCGCGCGCGGCGTCCCAATTCCACGCGCCACCGCGCGCTTTTGACGTCGCCGCCGCGCGCCATTCTCCCGACAGCGCGCGCGTTCGAAACGCCCGAATCACGTCCGGCACCGTCTTCGGCGTCTGCGTCAATAACCATCTCGGCACGCCTCGTCCTGGATCAGTGATTAGCGTGTAGCGAACAGCCGTGCCCTTCCCCCCGGGCCCGTCTCTGAGCTCCCACGACCCGCAGTTGGCGCGCATGCGCCGGTGTCCTGGTTTCAGCGCGCCCTCGTGTTCCCTCGTCGTGCGCCACGTCGCCGCGTTCACACCGGCGTCGCCGACGGACGTCTCCTCTATGACGATGGCGTACGACCGATCGCCAGCCACGTCCGCGCGCACGTCCGCGCGCGACCACGTCTTGCGTCCGCGTCTCGCCGCCACCTCGCTGGCGACGACGTACGGGACGAATTCGTCGTACCTCTCCAGATCGCACACCGCCCCCCACATCGATTCCCTGTCCACGTCCTCGAGCACGCACGTCGCGAGAATCTCTCGCACCCCGGGTCTCGGCCCCGCGCTCGCCGGCGCCGGTCTCGAGCGCAGCTCTATGCCGTCGCGAGTTCGTTTCACAAACGTCCATTCGGAATCCTCCCGTCCTCTCGCGCGCGTCGCCGCTCCCGCGCGAACGACGTCGACACGCGCGCGTTCGGAACCGCGTCTCCCGGCGACAGGCGCTCTTTTTTCCCTCCCGTACCCCGTCGACGTCGCCATGCGCGTCGTTCGGTGCTATTTATAACGCTTAAAACGGTTGCGCGCGCGTCTCGCGTCGTCTCGCGTCCTCCCCGCGCGCGTCTCGAGCGACCCGACGAGGAATCGCGCGAGGGAAAATACGTTCGCTCGAACGCTCGCGTCCGTGCGTCCGCTCGCGCGTCGCGCGCGTCGCGCTCGCGCGCGGCGTTCTGATTCCCCCTCGGGTGGCGAGTCGCGATGTCGCGCGCGGAGGGTTCACCGCCCGCGCGCGGGTTCGCCCCCGCACACGCGCGCGCGCGACGCTCGAGACGTCGACGCGCGCGAAAAGTGACTCGAGACGATGTCGCGCGCCGTTCTGCGGCGATGCGCGCGCGGGGCGTGGAGCGCGGCGCTCGAGAAGAGCGCGGAACGCACGGTGCGCGATCGAGGCGAGACGACCGCGGGATCGGGCGCGCGATGGGGGAACGGGACGCGCGCGCGCGGGCGACGCGTTTTGGGACGCGAGAGGGGGATGGAAACGTGACGTGGAATGCGTGGAATCGAGTCGCGGTGCGCGATGCGATGGGCGCGCGTGGGGTAGGGCGTCAGCGCGCTGGGCGCGCGTGTGATCGGCGCCTGGGGTTACCAGGGAGAGTCGAGTCGCCGAGTCGCGCGGGACGACGACGCGAACGCGCGGAGAGTGAGACGCGCGTGCGATCGAAGCGTGAGAGAGCGATGGACTGACGACGACGCGATGGTTTTGACGCGAATCAGGCGATCGGGGCGCGCGCGATGAGCGCCGAGGCGGCGCCGGCGCCGGACACGGTGCCCGTCACGGTGAACGGTCAGGAGGTGCACGTGCCGAAGGGTGTCACGGTGTTGTACGCGTGTGAACAGGCGGGTGTGGACGTGCCGCGGTTTTGCTACCATCACAAGCTGTCCATCGCGGGTAACTGCCGGATGTGCCTGGTGGAGGTGGAGAAGAGCCCGAAGCCGGTGGCGTCGTGCGCGATGCCGGTGATGCCAGGAATGAACATTAAGACGACGACGGATCTCGTGAAGAAGGCGCGCGAGGGTGTGATGGAATTTTTACTCATCAATCACCCGTTGGATTGCCCGATTTGCGATCAGGGCGGGGAGTGCGAGTTGCAAGATCAGAGCTACATCTTCGGAAGCGACCGCTCGAGGTTCACCGAGTACAAGCGCGCGGTCGAGGATAAGGAGCTCGGTCCGCTCGTGAAGACGGTAATGTCTCGTTGCATTCACTGCACGCGCTGCGTGCGATTTTCCACGGAAATTGCGGGCGTGCAAGACATGGGCATCACCGGTCGCGGCAATCAAGCCGAAGTTGGGACGTACGTCTCCAAGCTCTTGGCGAGCGAGTTGAGCGGTAACGTCATCGATCTCTGCCCGGTCGGTGCGTTGACATCCAAGCCATTCGCGTTCTCGGCGCGTTCGTGGGAGCTCGAGTCGACTCCGAGCATTGACGTCACCGACGGTTTGGGGAGCAACATTCGCGTGGACACGCGCGGCGCAGAAGTGATGCGCATCGTTCCGCGGGCGAACGAAGAGGTGAACGAGGAGTGGATTAGCGACAAGGCGAGATTCTCGTACGATGCTCTCAAGCGTCAGAGATTGGACCGACCGATGGTTCGCGATGGCTCTGGAAAGCTCCAAGAAACGTCTTGGGAGTTTGCCTTGGAGTACGTCGCCGAAAAGTTGCAATCCGTCGAGCCGAACGCCATGCGTGCGGTCGCCGGTAAGCTCTGCGACGCCGAGTCGATGATTTCCTTGAAGGATATGATGAACAAGCTCGGCGCTTCCCATCTCACGCCGGAAGGCATGGCGAACACGTCTGCGGATGTGCGTTCGTCGTACCTCTTCAACTCCAACTTGGTTGGCGTCGAAGACGCCGACTACGTGCTCCTCATCGGTACCAACCCGCGCACGGAAGCGCCGGTTCTCAACGTCAGACTTCGTCGCGCTGTCATCGCCGGCGGCGCCACCGTCGCAAGCGTCGGCCCGAACGCCGACTTGTCCTACCCGAGCGAACACTTGGGCGACACGACGGCGACGGTCGATGAAATCGCCTCGGGCAAGCACGCCGCCTGCGAAGCTATCAAGGCTGCGCAAAACCCCATGGTGATCGTCGGTAGCGAACTCTTGCGACGACCGGACGCCAAGGTGTTGCTGAAGAAGATTCACGCGATGTGCGATGACTTGGGCGTGGTGAAGGGTGATTGGAACGGATTCAACGTCTTGCACGACGCGGGTGGCACGGTCGGCGCGTTGGACATCGGCTTCGTTCCGGGAACGTCCGCTTCGGACAACGTTCCGGCGCAATTGGTGTACTCCCTCGGCGCCGAAGAGTTTGACGCTCCCGAGGGTGCCTTTGTGGTGTACCAAGGACACCATGGCGACAAAGGCGCGGCGCGCGCCGACGTCATTTTGCCCGGCGCCGCGTACACGGAAAAGACCGGTACGTACGTCAACACGGAGGGCCGAGCGCAAATGGCGATCGCCTCCATGGGACCCGTGGGCCAAGCGAAGGAGGATTGGCGAATCTTGCGCGCGCTCAGTGAATTCGCGGGCGTGCCTCTGTCGTACAACACTCACCAGCAGGTGCATGAGCGTTTGGCCCAAGTCGCGCCGCACTTCGGCAAGCTCTCCGAAGTCGAGGCGACGCTGTGGATGAACGGCGCCACGTACGCAAATGAAAAGGGAAAGAAGACGAACGCGTCCACCCCGTTGAAGAGTTCGGTTGAAAACTTCTTCATGACGGATATCATCTCTCGCACCTCGGCCACCATGGCCAAGTGCACGGAGGCTCGCGCCTAAAGTCGTCCTGAACCCGTGTAGCAATCAAAATTGTAAGATAACCTTGAAAACCCAAGAGCAGCGCGTTCGTATCGCGTCGTTTCGGTGAATCGTATCGCCTTTTTTCGTGTTACAATCTTCGCGCTACGTTGCGCTCAATAGATGCGTATGCGGTCGCCCGGCGCGAGCTCGTCCGGGTTTTTAATCACGTCTCCGTTCTTGTCTATGATCTCCACGACGTCGAGATTGAAGCACCCCGCGATGGAACACAGAGTGTCACCCTCGATGACCTCGTATACACCACGCGGAGTTGGTCCGCGCCCGATGTACGCCGCGTCGTCCTCGACGTCGTCGGCGTTGTACACGACGTCGGCGTATCCTTCGTCGCGCGCGGCGCTCTCGTTGTACGAATGCTTCGACGCCTCGGTCGCGGTCGATCTCGACTGTCGCAACTTCTTCTTCATCGATTGCGCCTTGCGCGCGGCCGCCTCGCGATTTTCGGGAAGACCGGCGAGGAACACGGCGATGGCGACGACGAGCACGGAATTCGGCGACAACCTCGATGCGACGTCTCGCACCCATTGCTTCTTCGCGAGCGCCTTACCCATTCGATCATTCGTCTCTCGAATCTTATCCCCGACGTGATGCACCTGATCGCTCACGCTGTGCACGAATTTATCCCCCTTTTCCTTAACGGCGTCGCCGACGCGATGCGCGACGCTGCCGACGTGGTGCGCGCCCTCCGCCAACGTGTGCTTAATCTCCTCGACGTTCGGCATGTGAAACTTCCCGCGCGAACCGGCGGCCTCGTTCTCGGACATCTCGTGACGACGCTTTTCTCCCTCTTTTTCCGACTCCCACTGTTCTTTCGCCTCGCGTCGTAAACTCTCCATTTTCGCCGCGCGCTCCGCCTGTGCCGCGCGCGCCTCCTCGCGTTCGATGCGCTCGCGCTCTTTCCGCGCGCGTTTCTCCTCCGCCGCCGCCGCGCGCGCCTCCTCGCGCTCGATACGTTCACGCTCTTTTTGGGCGCGTTTCTCCTCCGCCGCCGCCGCGCGCGCCTCCTCGCGCTCGACGCGCTCGCGCTCTTTCTGGGCGCGTCTCTCCTCCTCCGCCGCGCGCGCCTCCTCGCGTTCGATACGCTCGCGCTCTTTCCGCGCGCGTTTCTCCTCCTCCGCCGCCTCGCGCTCGCGACGTTTCCTCTCCTCGATCTCCTCGCGCGCCTCCTCGTCCAATCCTCTTCGCGCGATGACACCGCTCAACCATTTCCCCGCGACGTTCACCGAGCCCGCCGCGCCTCGCCACGCCGCCGCCGCCGTCGTCGTCTCCCCGTCCTCCCCCTCCCCCTCCGTCGACGGACGACGCCTCTCTCGATACTCACGCTCTAAATCCTCCTCCTCCTCCTCCTCCTCCCCTTCCCTCCCCGTCGCCGTCACCTTGACCCGCACGCACACCGTCCCTCTTCGCTCGCCCCGCGCGTCGACGACGTCGCACCACCGTCCCGGAACGCACCCTCCTCGCGCGTACCTCCCATTCGCGTCTCTCAACGCCTTCACATCGATCGATCCACGTCCCAATTCTCCACCCTCCGCGTCTCTCGCCACGAGTACCATCGCGAACGACTCTCCCGCGTCTAATTCCACCTCGTCGAGTTCCTCCGACCACGCGGCGACCCGCGTCGTCGTCGTCGTCGTCGACGTCGTCGTCCATCCCCTCCGCGTTCGCTCCACCGTCTCGCTCGGTCCCGTCGTCGCGCCACAGATTTCGATCGTCGCTCCGGGATTCACGAACGCGGGTCCGCGTCCCTCGATCACCGTCGCCCGCGCCCGCGCGCTCGACCCCATGATTGAATGATGTGATCGATCGATCGATCGATTGAATGAATGCGCTGGCGTTCGGTCGTCTCGTCTCGTCTCGTTCGTTCGTTCGTTCGTTCGTTCGACCGACTCGGGTCGACTCGATACCGGATATCCGAGTTCGTAGTCACCGCGTCGACCGACGCGCGCGTCACGAACGCGCGTCGCGCTCTCCCGATTCATTCATTCATCCATCGACAATCCATTCGACATCCATCCACCTCGGGCGGGGCCTCCCCGATGGATGAGAGAATCATAGATAGATAGATAGTCTTCATAATACACAAACTACGTCAATATCTACCATATTATACTATACTATACATATACCTATACGAACATCGATCATGCAATCACCACCGCCACCACCACCTCGACCTCGACCTGGATGGATGGGGATGGGATGAAGTG
>MDTD01072513.1_pt1 | contig 11016 bp, 11 predicted proteins | sample 811221 | NCBI WGS metagenome assembly MDTD01 (sample SAMN05326646, study PRJNA326480) | marine metagenome | isolation source: seawater | place: Pacific Ocean: South West | collected 2011
ATACAACGTGAAATTGAATCTAGATAAATTGCGAAACACTCTTAGAACCACTCTAATTGACATTTGGGAGTATGTAATTCCTATTTGGAAAATCTCTGGTTTATTTAAAAGTATAAAATCAAAAAAAGATTTGGAAAATTTTATACAAGAAAGATCTGCTCACGTAACTCAAACAACGCTATACGGTTATTTAAAAACAAGAATAGGAGTTAAGTATATTGCAATGATGGAGGATGAAGTTTTTTTAAAGTCTATCAATATTGCAAAATGGAATATTTATGTGATTGCTCTAGCTGACTGCTCTTTTTATGTTTTCTCCTATCTTATTTCAGAAAAAAACTTGAAAGATAATGAATGTAAAGAAATGTTTTTGAACATCTTGGAAAATGAAAAAAAAAACGGTTTAAGTGATGAAATTTTTGAAAGGGGTAAAAAAATCTTCTTAGAGAGATTAACTAAAGTAAATTTTTCAAACTATCATTTAAATGACCCCTTTAAAGAAAGTGGTCAAGCTTTATATTATTGGTCACCTATTGCAGATGAATTGAAATCGCTTGATAAAAAAATAGTTTTAAATTCTATTCATTTGAAATGGGGATTAATGAAAGATGAATTTAAAAAATTAACAAAAAACTTAAGATTTAATTAGCCTTTATTTTGTCTATTCTCAACTAAAGATGTTACAACACTTGGATCTGCAAGTGTTGTTGTGTCTCCTAAATTATCAGGTTCATTTGCAGCAATTTTTCTCAAAATTCTTCTCATAATTTTTCCAGATCTGGTTTTTGGTAAACCAGGCGCAAATTGAATAACATCAGGAGTTGCGATCGGACCTATTTGTTTTCTAACCCAAAGTTTAAGATCTCTTTCTAAATCTCCAGTTGGGTTTTCGCCAGCATTTAGAGTTACATAACAATATAATCCGTTACCTTTGATGCTGTGAGGAAAACCCACAACTGCAGCTTCTGCAACTTTTGAATGCGCAACAAAAGCGCTTTCAATCTCTGCAGTCCCAAGATTATGACCTGAAACTATGATTACGTCATCTACTCTACCTGTAATCCAATAATATCCATCTTTATCTCTTCTACATCCATCTCCAGTAAAATATTTTCCATCATGTTGAGAAAAATAAGTATCAATAAACCTTTGATGATCTCCATACACCGTTCTCATCTGACCTGGCCATGAGGCAGCTATACAAAGTCTACCTTTACCTTCACCTTTAATTATTTTCCCGTCTTTATCTACCAAAACTGGTTTAATACCATAGAAAGGCTTAGTTGCTGATCCGGGTTTCAAATCTATTGCTCCCGGTTGAGGTGCAATTAAAATTCCTCCTGTTTCTGTTTGCCACCATGTATCAACTATTGGACACCTTGAGTCTCCTACAGTCTTGTAATACCACATCCATGCTTCTGGATTAATTGGTTCACCTACAGTACCTAATAACTTAAGAGATTTTCTGCTAGTTTTTTTAACTGGTTTATCTCCCTCTCTCATCAAAGCTCTGATTGCGGTTGGAGCTGTATAAAAAATATTTACTTTATATTTGTCCACTATTTGCCACCAACGAGAACTATCAGGATAATTCGGCACCCCTTCAAACATTATTGTTGTTGCACCGTTAGATAAAGGACCATAAATAATATAACTATGACCGGTTACCCAGCCTATGTCTGCTGTACACCAATAGACGTCATTAGATTTGTAATCAAAAATATACTGATGCGTCATTGAAGCGTAAACCATATATCCACCTGTTGTGTGAAGAACTCCTTTAGGTTTACCCGTGGATCCAGAAGTATAAAGAATAAACAGTGGATCCTCAGCATTCATTTCCTCTGGATCACATTTTGAGGGAACTGATGAAATTAGTTCTTTGTATGAAACATCCCTTTCATTATTCCAATTTACCTGATTACCAGTCCTTTCTACTACAACGCATTTTTTTACTGCAGGACATTGATCTAATGCCTCATCTGCAATTTTTTTTAATGGAATTATCTTGCCACCTCTCACTCCTTCATCTGCAGTTATTAAGTATTCTGACTCACAATCAGTTATTCTTGTCGCGATCGAGTCTGGTGAAAAACCTCCAAAAATAATTGAATGAACTGCACCAATTCTTGCACAAGCTAACATTATATAAGCGAGCTCAGGTATCATTGTTAAATAAATTGTAACTCTGTCACCCTTTTGTATACCTAGACTTTTAAGTCCGTTAGCAGCTTTACAAACATTTTGATGGAGTTCTTTATAGGATATTTTTTTTGTGTCTGCTGGATCATCTCCAACCCAAATAATAGCTGTTTTGCTCGGATTTTTTTTAAGATGTCTGTCAATACAATTAGCAGAGGCGTTTAACGTACCATCGTAAAACCATTTAATTTTTACTTCATCTTTACTGTACTTTACATCTTTAATTTTTGTATATTTTTTTATCCAAGTAATCCGCTTACCTTCTTTAGCCCAAAATTTATCATTTTCTTTAATAGATAATTTATATTTCTTTTTATATTTTGACTCGTTTACGTATGCATGGTTTGCCCAACTATCTGAAACTTTAATTATTGAATTACCATCACTATCTTTAGAATGTGTTGGTGCTTTAAAATTAATTTTCCTAGTTTTTTTTACTTTTTTACGAGATTTTCTTTTTAATTTTCTAATTTTCTTTCTAGACTTATTAATTTTTCTAGACTTTCTAATTTTTCTTTTTATTTTTTTTGTCTTTTTACTTTTCTTAGACTTTTTCTTTTTACTTTTTCTTTTTTTTGGCACAAATACCTCTCAATCATCTATATTTTACCCATGTTATAAATAATTTTCCAGCTTTTATAATCGATAGGCATAACTGAAAGCCTGCTTTGATTTATTAAGGGTAAATGAGAAATTTTACTGTTTTTTTTAATTTTTTCCAAAGAAACAGGTGTTTTTAATTTTCTCACAAACCTAACTTGAACGGCTACAAACCTCATTTTTTTATCAGTTTTGTCGATAAATGCAGTTTTGATTACTTTAACTATACCTACAATCTCCTTACCTATATTAGAATGATAAAAAAAACATAAATCCCCAATTTTCATCTTCTTTAAATTATTTGAGGCTTGATAATTTCTCACTCCATCCCAAGACGCACCTTTAAGACCTGCTTTTTTTTGTTGATCTATAGACCATACGTCTGGTTCAGATTTGAGCAACCAATAATTCATTATAATTTTAAACCAGGTCCTTTCATGTAAGGTGCGTTTTCGTCTAATGGCCATCTAGATCTTGCGGTTACATCTAAATCATTTAATAAATTTTTTTTGAATCTTTTTATCCCAGCCCAAGCAATCATGGCTGCATTATCACCGCAAAACTTTATATCGGGATATATAGTTTCAAAATTCATCTTATTTGATAGATTTGTTAAGTTCTCTCGTATTGTTTTGTTTGCTGCTACACCCCCAGCAACAACTAATTTAATTTCTTTAATCTTTGTTTTTTTCTTAAACATTTCTATCGCAATTTCTGTTTTTTTATAAAGAATTTTATTAATAGTATTTTGGAAAGAAGCAGCAAGGTTATATTTCATTTTCTCATTACCGTTAATTTTTTTTGACTCTCTTAACACTGCAGTTTTAAGACCCGCAAATGATAAATTACACCCAGCCTTATTAATTATTGGTTCAGGAAGTTTAAAAAAATGTTTATCTCCTAAATTAGAAAACTTTTCAACACATGGTCCTCCAGGATAACCAAGATCAAGCATCTTAGCTGTTTTGTCAAACGCCTCACCTAGTGCATCATCAATAGTTGTACCTAATTGTTCATATTGATTTATATCTTTTACAATTAGAAATTGGGTGTGTCCTCCAGAAATTAATAAAAGCAAATAAGGGAAATCAATATCATTTTGTAAACCAGGACTAAGAGCATGGCCCTCTAAATGATTTACGCCGATGAATGGTTTTTTTGAAAAAGCAGCAATAGACTTTCCAATATTCAAGCCGACATTCAAACAAACAATTAAACCAGGCCCAGCTGTTGCAGCAATACCATCAACTTCATTTAAAGAAATCTTACTTTCATTCAATGCAGCATTGATAATAAAATCTATATTTTCCAAATGCGCTCTCGCAGCAAGTTCAGGAACGACCCCTCCAAATTTTTTATGTTCTGAGATCTGGCTAGAAACTATATTAGATAAAATTTGTGCAGTCCCCTCGTTATTTTCTCTAATTACTGCAGCAGCAGTTTCATCACAGCTTGTTTCAATTCCTAAAAATGTAATCTTTTTTGTCATCTCTTTATTATAATTAAAATAGTATAAAATAGTATTATCAAATATATAATCAATTAATGACAAAAATTACAATCGGAGCTCGGGGTAGCAAACTCTCAAAAGCTTATGTAGCTAGAGTAAAAGATCTTTTGATCAAAAATAATAAAGAACTTAAAGAGGAAAATATAAACTTCAAAGCGATAAAAACATCAGGTGATTTAAATATTGAAAAAAAAATATCAGAAATTGGAGGAAAAAATTTATTCTGTAAAGAAATTGAGGAAAGACTTATTAGTAAAGAAATAGATGTTGCCGTTCATTCTCTAAAAGATATGGAGTCTACAGAAAATAAAAAACTTTTAATTGGAGCATATATAAAGCGTAATGATTTTAGAGATGTTATAATAAGTGAGAAGATCAAAAATATTGACGATCTTAGCAAGGGAGTTAAAATTGGATCAAGTTCAAAAAGAAGAGAGCTTCAATTAAAAAAAATTAATAGCAAAATATCTGTTGTTTATTTACGTGGAAACATAGATACGAGAATACAAAAAATTAATGAAAATAATCTCGATGGAATCATTCTTGCTGCGGCTGGAGTCAAGTCATTAAAACTTGACGAAAAGATTGGTTTAATTTTTGAAAGTGAACATATTTTACCTGCAGTTGGTCAAGGGATAATCGCTGTTCAATGTAGAAAAGAGGATAGAATTAAAAATTTTATAAAAAAAATTAATGATAATGATACAAATCTATGCGCAATTGCTGAGAGAACAATGCTTCAAACTGTTGGAGGTGATTGTGAAACTGCTATTGGCGGTCTAGCTGAAATTAAAAATAAAAATTTAACTCTAAGAGCTCAATTATTTTCTGATAGCGGAGAAGAGAGCTTTGAACATGAACTTACCGGAAGAGACGCTGATGCATCGTTAATTGGTAAAAGTGTTGGAGAAAAACTATTAAGCCTTGCAGGAAAAAAATTTAAAAAAAGATGAATATTCTAATTACAAGACCACTTATTGACTCCGAAGATTTAATGGGCAAACTATTTTCTCTAGGACATAAAATCATACATCTCCCTACTTTAAAGATATCTCCTTCAAAACTTAATCCAATTAATCCTGATAAATATAATGCATTTATATTTACAAGCGCCAATGCAATAAGAAGTTTAAATTTATTAAAAGAAGACAAAGATAAACTCTGTTTTTGTGTAGGGTTGATCACAGAAAAAATAGTTAGGCAAAAAGGTTATAATAATACAATTTCAGCCGGTGGAACAGTTAATGCTCTAAAAAATATAATCATAAATTCGGATCATTTAGACAAAAAAAAAGTCCTAGCTTATTTATGTGGAGATAATATTGCTTCAGATTTAGATATTGAACTACAAAAAGAAGGGTTCCAAATAGAAAAAATCATAAATTATACCTCAGAGAAAATCAAAGAGCTTAACAAAGATACAAATGAACTAATTATTAAACACCCCCCAGACATAATTTTTGTTTACTCAAAAAGAAGTGCAGAAAGCTTTATTGAATTAGCAAAAAAATACTCACTCAATGGATTGATGACAGACTCGAGAGTAATGTGTATAAGTGAAAAAGTTTTAAATGTTTTTAAGCTATCTGGTTGGAAAAAATTAGAAGTATTTGAAGCCGGCGATGAATTAACAAAATTAAATGATATTTAAATGGATGTATTAGAAAATTTTAAAGATTTGTTTTTTGATGTTTGGAGCAAAGGAATTTCTGGAGTTAATATTTCGGAAATTGTTATTGCCCTATTAATTTTTTTATTTTTTCTATTTTTAAGAGGAATATTTTCAAAATTTGTTATCAAAAGATTAGAAAATTATGTATCTAAGACAACAAATAATTTTGATAATTCATTAGTTTTTTCAATGGAGGGGCCAGCAAAGTTTTTTCCAATTGTTCTAGGTTTTTTTGTATCCACAAGTTATCTAACTATAGAGACACAAGCAGCAGAATTTCTTGAAACTATTAATCGCTCTCTAATAACAATTTTAATCTTTTGGACTTTTCACCAAATAATCGGACCGTTATCAGTTGTAATTAAATCTGTTGGAGATTTAATCTCCCGAGACCTTGTAAATTGGATTATTAAAGCAATAAAAGTATTAATTTTTATATTAGGTGTCGCAGCAGTTTTAGAACTTTGGGGTATTAAAATAGGTCCCATCATTGCTGGTTTAGGACTATTTGGTGTAGCAGTTGCATTGGGTGCGCAAGACTTATTTAAAAATTTAATTTCAGGAATTTTAGTATTAGTAGAACGAAGATTTCAAGTTGGTGACTGGATTTTTGTTGAAGACGTTATAGAGGGGACAGTAGAGTCTATTGGTTTCAGGTCAACTGTAGTGAGAAGATTTGACAAATCTTTAGCCACAATACCGAATTTTCAATTTGCCGAAAAAGCAGTAATAAATAACTCTTTAATCACCAATAGAAGAATAAGTTGGATTATTGGCCTCGAATACAGAACTACAAGTAAGCAACTTACTGATATTAAAAAAGAGATTGAAGAATATATTAAAAACAGTCAACATTTCACTACATCGGATAACACAATACTTTCTGTTAAAATTGATCAGTTTGCTGCAAGCTCTATTGATATAAAGTTGATATGCTTTACTAAAACTAGGCACTACTTAGAATGGATGAAAGTAAAAGATATCCTAGCTATTGAAATAAAAAACATTGTTGAAAAACATAAAGCATCTTTTGCTTTCCCTAGCACTTCAATTTACGTGGAGAAAAATTAATGCAATCTATATTAATTCTTTTTGATAATATTGTTAGTCTCTATATTTGGGTTTTGATAATACATGTAATTTTTAGTTGGTTGGTTGCCTTCAATGTTTTAAATACCAGTAATCGTTTCGTTTATTCTATTTTGGATATTTCTTATAAACTTACTTCGCCACCTTTGAACTTTATAAGAAGATTTTTACCTAATCTAGGCTCTATTGATATTTCTCCAATCATATTAATTTTGGGATTAATGTTTTTTAGAAATTTAGTTTTTGAAATGTTCGCACCAGGATTGTTTTTAAGATGATTATTGATGGAAAAAAAGAGGCTGAGATTATTCGAAGTGAAATAAAAAAAGAAATTGCAGAAATAAAATCAAAAACTAACAAAACTCCAAGTTTAACAGTTATTTTAATAGGAGATTTTGCTCCGAGTAAAATTTATGTAAGAAATAAAGAAAAAAATGCTTTGGAGGTGGGAATAAATTCTCAGATTATTAAATACCCGAGCAATATTAGCGAAGAAGAAGTTTTGTTAAAAATTCAAGAATTAAACAACAATAAAGATATATCGGGAATTCTAGTCCAACTTCCTTTACCTGATCAAATCAATAAGGAAAAAATAATAAACGCTATTCATCCATCAAAAGATGTAGATGGTTTCAATCCTATTAATGTTGGCAATTTATCTTCAGGCTATAAATCTATAGTTCCATGCACACCTTTGGGTTGTTTGTTATTGATAAAAAAAGTAGAAAAAAATTTGTCAGGAAAACATGCAGTTATAATCGGAAGATCTAATTTAAATGGTAAACCTATGGCCCAGTTATTATTGAAGGAAAATTGCACAGTCACAATAGTTCATTCAAAAACAAAAAATTTACAGCAAGAGTGCCTTAGAGCAGATATATTAGTTGCAGCAGTTGGTGTGCCAAATTTGATTAGAAAAGATTGGATAAAAAATAATGCAATCGTAATTGATGTTGGCATTAATAAAGTTGGTGAAAAAATTGTTGGTGACGTGAAGTTTGATGAATTAAGAGATAAAACAAAAGCTATTACTCCTGTGCCAGGAGGAGTTGGACCGATGACAATAGCGTGTCTGTTAAAAAATACTTTAGAATGTTTTAAAGCTCACCAGCTTTAGACTTATCAATTTTTAAATATCTACTATTTCTGAATCGAATTATCACCGTAGCTAATGCTACTATTAATATTGCAAGTGAAATATAAATTAAATTAGTAGGGTCGCTTTCTTTATCTTGTAATATAATAAAACGGGCTAAGGCAGTGATTGCTATAACAAGAGGATAAGTTATTCTTACCGCTCGTGTCTCCCAATACGATCTAACTAAACCAATTACTTCTATATAGATGAACATTAAAAGTAGATCAGCTAGAGTAATATCCCTATTATCGTACATTTCTTTCATCTCCAAAAAGAATGCAAAAATAGTTGAGATTAGCACGATAACGACTGCAACAAGTTGAATATTTCGAATCGAATTGTTCATTTAATTTTAACCTATCAAATATTTAAGCTTTGTTTAACTGTTTAGAGTGAAATCTTATAAAATTCTCGACTTTTTTCTTATTAAAAGTTTTGTTTTCCTCAAAAGAAACCTTTTTCATAGAATAAGCTTTATTTTTTGTTCTTCTTGATAGGATTGTAACATTTCCTTTATATAAACTTAGGATGATCTCACCAGAAACTTGTGCTCTTTTTCTATCAATTATTTTTTGTAGTTTTAATCTTTTTTTGGAAAACCAATACCCATTATAAACTAACTCAGCATATTCTGGCATTATTCTCTCTTTTTCGTGAGCAGTTTTTTTATCTAAAGTAACAGACTCCATTGCCCTATGCGCTTCATAAAGCAGTGTTCCGCCAGGTGTTTCATAAACACCTCTTGATTTGATTCCAATAAATCTATTTTCAACTAAATCGACTCTACCAATTCCATTTTTTCCAGCTAAAGCATTTAATTTTTCTAAAATTTTTTCAGGGTTTAGTCTTTTTCCATTAACAGCTACCGGATCACTATTTTTAAAAGTGATTTTTACTCTAGTTTTTTTATTTGGGGCTTTCTCAGGTGATACAGTCCTTTGAAATATAAATTCTGGAGCAGTATTTTTAGGATTTTCTAAAACTTTACCTTCGGTTGAGGTATGAAAGATATTATCATCAACTGAAAATGGAGGAGCGCCTTTTTTATCTTTTGGAATTGAAATTTTATTTTTCTTGGCATACTTAATGAGATCTGCTCTGGATTGCAATTTCCATTCTCTCCAAGGAGCAATTGTTTTAATTTTTTTTCCGCCAAAGTATGCGTAACCAAGTTCAAATCTTATTTGATCGTTCCCTTTGCCAGTTGCTCCGTGCGAGACAGCGTAGGCTTTAAACTTTTTTGCTATAGAAATTTGTCTTTTAGCTATCAACGGCCTTGCTATTGAAGTACCTAATAAGTAAACCCCTTCATAGACAGCGTGTGCTCTAACCATAGGAAAAACATAATCTCTTACAAAAATATTTTTTAAATCCTCGATGATTACTTTTTTTACACCCAGTTTTTTTGCATTTCTTATAATCTTTTTTCTATTAATTTCCTGTCCAATGTCACATGTGTATGCAATAACTTCAGCTTTATAGTTTTCTTGTAACCATCTTAAAATTATAGATGTATCCAAACCGCCTGAGTAGGCTAAAACAATTTTTTTCATTTAACTGCAAGTTTTTTTAGCTGTATTGTATGCTTTTGTAAAACCCATCATAGAGTAGTGATCTGTCGTTTCCGCCCCTTTAGCAGTCCTTGCCTTGACGATTATATCTGTAGCTTTTTTCATAAGTTGAATAAACTTCTTTTCTTCTTGATCATCTAATAACCAAGCAAAATCTTTTTGTGAAAAAAAGGAATATCTTCTTTTTCCAGAGCTGGCAGTCACACTTGACGTTTTATATTCATGACCACTAGTTATGCTCACTTCATCTTTTATTTGTTCAGAAGGCCTAAAAGTTACAAATAATTTTGATTTATCTCTTTTAATTGCTCCCGGTGCTCTCTTGGTAGGTACTGTTTGAGCAAAGCAAATTTTACCTTTATCAGTCTCTACAACGAAACTCTCCCAGTTCTTATATTTTCCATTGGATCTTGGCGTAACCGCTAACGCATTGAACGAAAACACAATTAAAACTGATATTATAAAAATTTTTTTAACGAACATAGTTTGTTTTTATACTAAAAATAATCTATTTCAATGGTTTGAATTAAGGAGATGGATTGGGATTATTATTATGTATTAGATTAATTTTATCCATTATTTCATCAGTCAATTCAATATTGACGCTTTCAATATTTTCTTTCAATTGTTCCATAGTTGTTGCACCGATAATATTACTTGTTACAAACGGTCTAGAGTTAACAAAAGATTGTGCAAGTTGTACCATTGTTAAGTTATGTTCATTTGCAAGTTTGTAATATTCGTCATAAGCTTTCATCGCTAAAGGATTTAAATGCCTTTCCCAACCTTTAAATAGTGCCATTCTTGAGTCTTTAGGCATTTTACCATTTCTATATTTGCCAGACAATCCTCCAGCTGCAAGAGGATAATAAACAAGCAAACCACATTTCTCTCTTATAGAAATTTCGGACATGCCTATTTCATAAGTTCTGTTTACCAAGTTATATGGATTTTGTACTGACATCATTCTAGGTGCGCCTTTGTTCTTTGAGATTTCAAGATACCTAGATAATCCATATGGAGTTTCATTTGACATACCGATATGCCTAATTTTTCCACTCTTTATATATTTTTGTAAAGCTTCAAGTATACTTTCAAAACTATTCCAATTTCCCTCTTTATTATTAAACAAATAGTCTCTTCTTCCAAAAAAGTTTGTTGAACGTTCAGGCCAATGTAATTGATATAAGTCAATATAATCTGTTTTTAATCTTTTTAAGCTACCATCAATAGC
>MDTD01084615.1_pt1 | contig 11016 bp, 11 predicted proteins | sample 811221 | NCBI WGS metagenome assembly MDTD01 (sample SAMN05326646, study PRJNA326480) | marine metagenome | isolation source: seawater | place: Pacific Ocean: South West | collected 2011
TTAACACTATTATTTATAATTCTATATTTTTTTTATTCTATGTTTTTTTTTATTTTCATATAATCCACAATCAGATATATACCATTTCTTTAATGGTTTATCATTATTATCTGTTACTTCCTTCTCTAAATCATAGACATATTCCATCCCTTTTACTACTTCCCCAAAAACAACATGTTTATTATCTAAATGTGGTGTACTTACTGTTGTTATAAAAAACTGTGAACCATTTGTATTTGGTCCTGAATTTGCCATACTTAATAAACCTGCTCTATCATGCTTCACATCAAAATTCTCATCCTCAAATGTCTTCCCATATATTGAATAGCCCCCTGTTCCATTATTATCTGTAAAATCACCACCTTGAATCATAAACTGTTTTATTACTCTGTGGAAAATACTATCTTTATACATCTTTTTTTTACATAATGTCTTAAAATTCTCCGCTGTTTTTGGTACAATACTATCATATAATTTTATCACAATTAAGTAACCATCACTCTGTCTAAAAAAATCTTCTTTATTTATTTTAAAATATACATAAGAATCACTTATTCCTTTAAACTCCTCTTTATATGAATTACTTTCCTCTACTTCTGTATAATTTTTTTCATCTTCTTCTCTTTCTTCCCTTATTTCTTCTTCCTGAATTTGTCTTACCTCTTCATAACCTCTTTTTTCATTAACTCTTTCATTCTTCTTCATATATTTCCATAAAAAATATATACCCACTAAACATACTACTATTATTAATTCTCTATACATATTAAAATAATATATACTTCATTCTTTTTTTAAACTTACAAACCTAATTTTTTAATAATCTTCCCTCTTTATCCATTATTCTATGACTTATTACTTTTCCATTTTCACTTACAGTTTCTATTGTTTTTCCATTTTCTTTAACTATTTTTTTTGTTCTTTCTTTCCCATTTATTATACTTGTCTGTATCGATTCTGATCTACTATAAACATTCCCTGAATTAAACATATTATTATTAAAAATATCATCATTAAACATACTATTTCTTACCCCTCTTTTAAAGAAATTATCTCCAAATATTTCATCAAATAATGAGAATGGATTCATAAAATTTCTAAAATTATTCATTTCATCAAAATCAAATTCATTAAAATGATTAAAATTATTAAATTCATTGAAATTATTATTTCTATTTGTTAAATATTGATATGCTTCAGATATTTCTTTAAATTTTTTCTCTGCCATATCTTTATTATTTGGGTTTTTATCTGGGTGCCACTTTATTGCTAACTTCTTATATGCCTTTTTTATTTCTTCTTTACTCGCTCCTTCATTCAAACCTAATACACCATAATAACTTTTCATTTATTCTATAATATATACTTTTTTATATTTGTTTACTTAATAAACTAATTAAATAAAAAATTGATATAAATTATATTATATTTATAACACATAATCAAATGGACATTTATAGGAAAAATAAAGCAAATTTAGAAAAAATTCACGTCACAAAAAAAGAAGAATATCCTGATAAAATGATTATTTATCAAAATAAATTTACTACATCATCTAATGGTCAACAAAATGAACAATATAAAATTACAATTACACCTTCAGATGATATTGGTATTAAGTATGCAGATAATTCTAATAAAAAAATAATAGAAGAAAATCTTACAGATAATACTACACATACATATTATGAAAAATATGATGGTAGTTACAAATATATTACCCACTTACATTTTAAACCTAATTCATCTAAACCATATAAAAAATCAATTCAAAAATTTAAAGTTAAGAAATTTATTAATAATATTAATAGGGAAGTATTAAGAAGGAGAAATATCAAACCCTTTGGTAAAGCAAAAAACAAAGAAAAAGTAACTACATTATCGATGATGGATGTATTTATTGAAAAACCTAAAAAAATTACGGATGATACACCTGAGCCACAATTCAAAGAGCAAGAAAAGGTTGAGGCATATGTACCTAGAATTAAGAGAGATAGACCTGAAACTCAAACTAAAAAAGAAGATATATATGTACCAAAAAGAAGAAATCAAAATATACAAGAAAAAAATACAAATAACACAGTAAGAATTAGTAATTTACCTAGTGATGTAGATAGAGATATACTACGTTCATTATTTTCACCATTTGGTAATATCCGATATGTTAAAATTATAAATGACTATAATACAAATCTCCCAAAATATGCTTATGTATGCTATCGTTCTTCCGAAGATGCTATGAAATCAATACATAATTTAAATAAAAAACCACTTGGACATTCTATTATTGATGTCGAAATTGCTAAAAAAAAATAAATATTTAAATACCTACATTATGTTCTTCCTTCTCAGAAGATATTAATAATGGTATAATTAGCTGTACTATTATTAATAATGTAGCTATTATACTTGGTACAAACCATTGATTTTCATCCATATTTAAAGCCTTACCTCCATAATAAGACAACATTAATATAGCTGGAATTATGTTTATCATACCATATATTAATACTTGAAATATATTTGATTTTTCTAATTCACATCTTATCTGATTTGATGCATTCAAGATCACTGCACCCGCATAAATGCATGAATATCCACCTAACCAAGATGCATTTGCTATTAAACCTACTAAGGCAAATAAATCTAATGGTACTACTTGACTTAAAGATTCAATATTATGACACTTATTCACTGGTATCCATTTTCCATATTTATTTTTTTCCTCTTGATCCGAAAATATTAAATACGTATCTATCATTTTATAGGTTAGTTTTATAAATATTGTAAATACTATAAATATTACTGTTAAATCCATATTTATAACAGAGATAAAAAATATAATTATATATTTTTTTTACTTAATTTATATTTTAGTTCCTCAATTACATTACCAAAACTTATATCCCCTTCCTCATTTTTCTCTGTATCTGATTTTTCCATTTTTGGAACAAGTAATTTATTTTGTAATGGTTTTTGTGATGGTGTTATATTTGGAGGAAGTGGTGGTGGAGGTGGCGGTGGCGGTAGCGGCGGCGGCGGATGTGGTCTTGATGCATTATCTTGTGACTCTACTAATTTATTTACTACAGATTCATTTTTTGCTCGCTCTTTTAAATTTATAATTATCTCTATGAAACATTTTTCTTTCTCTCTTAAATCTTTATTTTCTTTTACTATTTTTGCATGTTTTTTTTTTATTTTTATATATTTTTTCCTATTTTCTTCATATCTATTTTCTAATTCACTCTTTTTTTCTTCCAAATCACTTATCATCATATGCTGTTCCTCCATAAAACATTGTTGTTTTGATATTATCTCTTTTAATATTTCTAAATCATTATGAGTCAAATTCTCCATACTCATCTCATTGTAATACATTTATATTAAGTTATATTAATAACTTATTATAAATACAAAAATTATTTTTAATTTATTTTATTTTTCTTCCATTTCTTTTTCTATTTCAGCTATTGCGAACGTTGTTTTCATCACTGAATCTGGTGTTAAAGATAATGAATCTATACCATTTTCAACTAAAAATTTTGCAAAATCTGGAAAATCACTTGGTCCCTGTCCACATATTCCTATCTTTACACCTCTTTCCTTACATTTCTTTATCACATCCCTTAATAACGTTTTTACTGCTTCATCTCTTTCATCATATATATCAGATACTAATTCTGAATCACGATCTAAACCTAAAGTTAACTGTGTTAAATCATTACTTCCTATTGAAAACCCATCTACCTTTTCACAAAATTTCTCTGCTAAAATTACATTCGATGGTATCTCACACATTAAATATACCTTCAAACCATTTATTCCTCTTATTAAATTATAATTTCTCATTACATCTAACACTTTATCACATTCTCCTAATGTTCTACAAAATGGTATCATAACTATTACATTTTTTAAACCAATTATCTCTCTTACATATTTTATTGCTTCACATTCTAAACCAAATGCTTCCATGAAATTCTCCGAATAATATCTTGATGCCCCTCTCCATCCTATCATCGGATTCTCTTCATGTGGCTCAAAATATTTACCACCCAATAAATTTGCATATTCATTCGATTTAAAATCTGAAAAACGTACTATCACATTATTTGGGTAAAATGCAGCAGCTATTCTTGCAATACCATATGATAATTTTTTTATATAATAATTTTTTGGATTATCATATCCACTCACTAATCTATTTATTTCTTCTTTTATTGACTCATCTTCTATCTTATCGTAATTCAACAATGCCATTGGATGCACTTTTATAAAATTATTTATTATAAATTCTTCTCTTGCTAATCCAACACCCTTATTTGGTATTTTTGCAAATTTAAATGCCTCTGTTGGTGAAGCCACATTCATCATTATATTTGTTTTTGTTTTTGGTAATTTACTCACATCTGTTTTTATTACTTCAAAATCTAACTTATTTTTGTATACATATCCAATATCACCTTCTGCACATGATACAGTTATTTCTTCATTGTTTTTTAATATTTTTGTACAATTTCCTGTTCCAACTACTGCTGTTATTCCTAATTCTCTTGCTACAATCGCTGCATGACATGTTCTCCCTCCTCTTTCTGTCACAATTGCGCTTGCTTTTTTCATTATCGGCTCCCAATCCGGATCCGTTATTTCTGTAACTAATACATCTCCTTCATTAAAATCAACTACATTCTCTCTACTATCTAAACTAAACATTATTTTTACTTTTCCTGTTGATATACTATCACCTACCGCTACCCCCGATATTAATAATTCCTTATCTTGATTTGCCATTTTATATTCAACTAATTCAGTGCTATCTTTTCTTGAACAAACTGTTTCTGGTCTTGCTTGTACTATATATAACTCATTTGTCTGTCCATCAATTGCCCACTCAATATCCATTGGACACCAACTTCCTTTCTTCTTTGTGTAATATTTTTCTATTTCTAATACCCATTTTGATAATTGCATTGTTTTTACGTTATCAATACAAAATGTATTTCTTTGATATTCTTCTACTGGAATTTTTTTTACTCTTTCGTTTTTTAAATTTGTATATACCATTTTGTGCGTCTTGTTTCCCATCTTCTTATCAATTATTGACCTATATTCATTTTCTAGTGTTGGTTTAAATACTAATATCTCATCTGGTTTCACTTGTCCACTTACAACCATTTCTCCTAATCCCCATGATCCATTTATTACTATCACATCACGACAACCACTATCTGTATCCAAAGAAAATGCAACACCCGCACTTGCTAAATCTGATCTTACCATCTTCTGAATACATACTGATAATTTTATAACCTTACTATCATATTTCATTGATTTCCTATATGAAATTGCCCTATCATTAAATAATGAAGCAAAACAACTCTTTATTTTCTCTAATAAATCAGAATTCCCTCTTACATTCAAATATGTATCTTGTTGTCCTGCAAATGATGCATCTGGCATATCTTCTGATGTACCTGATGATCTTACTGCCACATCAGTATATGATCCCATTCCTAAAGTATCTTTTGCATAATTTCCATCTTCATCTGTATATTTTCTTGATAATTCATTATATAAGTTTAATATCTCTTTCTTCATGTCTTCTGGATACTCTCCATTCTGTATAGCTGTTCTTATTCTCAATGTATTTCTTCTAAAATTTACACTATCCTCCGTATCTGTTGATTTCATTAATTTATCTATCTTTTCATCCAAGTTATTCTGTTTCATAAAATGATCATATCCTCTTGATGTTACAACAAAACCATCTGGTATTTTTATACCTAATACACTCAAATTCTGTATCATTTCACCTAGCGATGCGTTTTTCCCCCCCACTAAATCTACTTCATTCATCCCTGTACTATTCAACCACTTTGTATATTTCATCTATAAAAAACACCTATTATTATTTTTTTAAATACTGAACACATTTCTTTTTTTTTTTTATTAATTTATTTATAATGGTTAAAAAAATTAATATTATATTCTATAATACATCAATATTTGTACGTTGGCATTTTTCATTATCACTGTTTTATTATTTATATTCAAATTTCACTGATATACTTGAGATTAATACCAGGAAACAAAAATATATAAATCTTTTTTTCTTATATAAGAAAAAAAATCATAGTGGTGATTATAACTATAAAACTGATATTATTAATGGTCTTAAAAGATTCGGATCCTTTTTCTATGAACTCTTTCCTAAGTTAAATATTTCTATTTTTATCCAACCCGTTAATTCTGATAATAAATGTTTACTTACTAAAAATACCAACTATTATTTAAGAAGACCTTCTATTACGGATATTATTGGTCTCACTTCTTTCCAATTACATAATATTAAAAAAATGATTACGGCATATCATCAATATACACAACATATATTACCATCCCCTATTATCCAATCTAACTTAAATAACTATATTCAAAAAATACTCGTAAAAAAAAATTTACCTCACTATATTTCAACTAAATACGACATACTTATAGTTGATCGTCAGCATACACTTACTAATGATTCTAATTCCTTAACAAGCGGTATTCGATATATCGCTAATGCTGATAAGTTGTCACTCAAATTACAAACAGCTTTTCCACAATTAAAGGTATCTCCCCCCATAGATATTACTCCCTTATCTATATATGAACGTTTTTTTCTTTTTAGACACCCCTCTATTATAATCAGTATATATGGAACACAACTTCTTGGAATGCGTTTTTCTGTTTCAAAGGATATGAAGCCTTACTCTAAAACTATTATTGAATTTATATCTCCTAAAATGCATTTCTACACAAATAATGAAACTATTACACTTGAGAGATCCCCTTTATGTAAAATTTTCTCCTTCAATTATGTTTACTCATATTTCCATAAAATTACACATGATATTACAAATAAATTTCTCCCAATTATTTCTACCAGTTTTTTAAGATGCACTTCTGGATATATTAAAATATATGAGCAAAAAATGAAATATATATATTCTAAAAATTCAGTTTCAAACTTCTTTAATCACATACAGAATTCATCTTACTTATTCATTAATCCTTATTTTAAAAATGAATCTAAATTTAAAATTCTTCGTGTTAATATTAAAAAAACATTCCCAAGAAGACGTGCTATTATTTATATTGATACTAATAAAAAATTTAAATTTAATAAAATTAGTTTATCTTCTTTCAAATATAATGAAATTCCTCCAGAAAAATGGCTTGAAGACAATCATTTCTCTAAAACAGAATCTATTAATGCTATTATAAATGTTAATACTTCTGAAATAATCAATACAATTAAAAATATTAGACAAGGTAAAATTAAAAAAGAATACGAAATTTATAATGGTGTAAAACTTAATCCTATTTATAAAAATAATGAAATTACTGTCAAATTTACAAATAATACAAATACTATTTTTCAATTACTTCAAGGTACTAAACATATATCTACACTTCAATCTAATTCCTCAATAGAATTTAATAATATTCATCACTTACAAACTTTCCATGTATATAGACTAAATTTATTCCCACACATCTACAAGACATATGTAGCAAATATATATAAAGGTCCTATTCAAAATTTTATAATTAATTAACTCCATTTATTGTGAATATTATTCCAAAATGATCAGATGGACATATATCTCCTTTTAATGTTTTTACTCTTTCTTCCTTTCCTACTAATTCAAATTCGCAAAAACCAAAATCTGCTAATTTATATATCACACGATCAAGGCGATTTCTGTATCTACCCTTTATATTATTATTCATTTTCCCATCATATGTATATTTTAATTCATCGTATTTTATTTTTTTGTTCATTTCTATCCATGCATCTTTATAACTATATTTTTCTAATAAATTATTATATTCTTTTTCAACTTTATTACTCATGTTTGTATCACCAGCATATATCACATTTTTATTTTTTGTAAAATTTAATAACATTTCTTCTAATTGATTTAGTTTTATCCACTCATATTTAAAATCGCTTTCTAAGTGAGCGGTTATTATATTTAATTTTTTACTTCCTAATTCTAATTCAATATGGTTTATATGTCTCTCCATTCTCGTTAAACTAAATCTATGTATATTCGATATATTTACTTTTGTTTTTTTTGAATATAATATTAATTCACCATATACTCTATTCAATTCCTTTATTGAAGTTTCATAATTTTTCTTTATAAAATCATTTTCAAGTATAATTGACAGTGTTTCATTTATTACTTCCTGTAAACATATTATTGTTGGTTTATTCTCCATTATTATCCTAATTATTTCTTTAATTCTTTCATTTCTATAATATTCACTAAACCAAACATTAAATGTTAATATACTTATTACCATTTAATATTATTAATATTTTCATTCTTAAGTATTAACCCTTATATGCTCTTAACGACTTTATTAAACAATCTTCATCGTATTCTATAACATCTACTACTTTCAATTTTTCTCCACTTTCATTATTTAAGTGAACAAATATTTCTGCACAAACTGTATTTGTATTAGTACTCACATGTACATTTATTATTTCACATTTTATTTTTGGGACATTATTAAATATATTCTGATTTGCATTTACAACATTCTCTCTACCTTCTGCTAATAATTCCCAATCCCTTAAACTTCCATTTTCACTAAATAAATCCCCCACATTTTTGGAGTTGTGACTATTCCATACTTCAAAATATTTCCTCGATAATTCTTCTAGATTATTCATTTTATAGCTATAAAACGAACACTTTAAGTACTTTTACATCAATTGTAATAAAAATTGAAACATATTTATGTATAAATTTAAAAATGGCGCATCTTCGATCTGGCACAAACTATAACTTCACTCTAAATAGCCACAGACAAACAACTATTATATATGACCTAGAAACAACTGGCTTCAATCCTTATCACAACCATATTATTGAAATTGCTGCTGTTAAAATTTCTCCTGATGGGAAAAAATCCACTTTTCATCAACTTGTTAATCCTGGTGAAAATATTGTTATTCCACCTAAAATTGTCGAACTTACAAATATAAACCCCGATGATGTTAAAAGTGCTTCTGACACAAAAACTGTCCTAAACAATTTTTATGATTTTGTTAATTATGGATCTAATAAAAATGAAATTTATCTTATTGCACACAATAATAATGGTTTTGATCGTCTCTTTATTGAAAATTGGATGAGTGTCTGTAATATTATAAAACCAGAGAATAATACATGGAAATATATTGATACTCTACGACTTGCTCAAAAACTTATACCTGATCGGTTTTCCTATTCTCTTAAGTCACTATGTAAAACTTTTGATATTATACAACATAATCACCATCGTGCTGATGATGATACATCATGTCTTTCACAACTTTATGATCGTCTCTGTCATCTCTATTCAATTCAATCAGACCTCAATTATAATCAAATTAAACAATTCCCTTCTGTTATTCACTCCTTTCTTTTATAACCATCTTACCCCCTCTTTCTTACTTTTTAAATAACTTAAATCTCTCGATTTTAATAATATATTACTATTATATCGCACATAACTGTCTTCCCATCTGTTATCTGTAAATTCTTCCAATATTCTCATCTTTTTTTTATTGTACTTCTCTAATAAATATTCCCTATTTCCCTCTATATCACTCCCAACTATTTTCTTCAATATATTGTACATATCAACTGTTGGCTCATTTCCATTCCATTTATATTTTTCCCTATTTTTGTATAAAGACTCTAAACACTCAAATATTATTGGATTTTTTTTTTCTACTGAAATAAATGCTTGAAATATACTCTTCTTATCTATTCCTAAACACGTACAAAAATCGCTCTCTCCTATCATCTCACTTATCGATACATATGGTATTAAATCTATATCTGCATATATACCTCCATTTTTATATAATTTACATAATCTCCATAAATCTGCTTTATTCGGACCATATTTTATATTCTTGAATAAATGTGCATATCCCTTACCATAATGTTTTTTTATAAATTTCATACAACTTTCATCATCTGAAAACTCTATCTTATATCCTGGATTCTTTTCCTGCCATCTTCTAAATACTCTTTCTGGTATTTCGTTTTTTTTATGTGTCATATATATCTTTTTCCATCCCATCTAATAAATAACACAATTTATATGTATAAATATAAACCAATTAAATAAAAATATTTAGGTTATTAATTTATTAATTTAATAATATTAATATCTAATATTATTATATTATATAATGGATTTATTCGGAGAAGAAAAAAAAGAACCAGAAGTAGGACTAGAAGCACCAACAGATGCATTAGAAGCACCAACAGATGCACTTGAAGCACCTACAGATGCATTAGAAGCGCCTACAGATGCACTAGAAGCTGTCGGGGAACCTGGACTAGAAGCACCAACAGATGCTGCACTTGCACCAACAACACCAGAAGAAACAGCAGAAAGGAAAGAAATTGACGACACTATTATACTCAAAAAACTTAAAAAATCAGAAAAGAGGCTTAGTGATACCGAAAAACATCTTAAAGAATGCAATGTAAGACTTGCGAAAGCATTAGCATGTGAAAGACGCGAATATGATTACAACGCAAAAAATGAAAAAAATATTTCAAAAATAAAAAATTTACAACAACAGGTTCAGTTATTAACAAGACAAATTCAAGAATGTGATGCAGCAAAAAGATCAGAAAAAAAAGTAGAAGAAGCAGCAGAAAAACAAGTAGAAGAAGCAGCAGAAAAACAAGTAGAAGAAACAGCAGAACCTCCTCAACAGTTTTGTACCGTTAAACGTAAATCAACCTTTTTTGGAAGTAAAAGAGAAGATTCCTGTAAAGTCGGTGTATGTAGCGACGAGGAGGGGATAAAAATTGAAAAACCAGAAAAAGGTAAAGGTCCAGTTCGAGGTGTATGTAAACCTAGTGGTGGAAAAAGAAAATCCAGAAAAAATAAAAAACATTCACGCAAATTCTCCAAAAAACAAATTGGTGGTAAAAAGAAAAA
>MDTD01161226.1_pt1 | contig 11016 bp, 6 predicted proteins | sample 811221 | NCBI WGS metagenome assembly MDTD01 (sample SAMN05326646, study PRJNA326480) | marine metagenome | isolation source: seawater | place: Pacific Ocean: South West | collected 2011
GCCCAGCATTACCTCATTGGGGGTGACTGGGGAACGGAGAATGAGCCTCATTCTCATCACTATGAAGTAGAGATAAGATTGGAGTCGGCTGAATTGGATCAACACGGTTATCTCGTCGATATTGTTAAGATAGAGGAAGAGCTGCAGGCGATAGTTGATTATTTTGGTGACAGCATGCTGAATGATCTACCGGAGTTTGCCGGCCTGAATCCGAGTATCGAGCATTTTAGTCGTATTGTTTGTGAAAAGATGCTCGCAGGAATCGAGCCTCCGGGCACCGGCCAATTTACGATCAGAATCTGGGAAAATGCGACTTGCTGGGCGGCCTACCGCAAAGATTATTGATCAATCGGTTTGGGGCTTAAGGTAGGCAGGACCAGTGCGCCGCTCAGCAGCAAAGCCAGATCGCGTATCCGCATCAGTACAACGACGCTGGCCACCATGCTTAAACTAAGTCCCAGCGCTTGAAATGCCCAAAAAAAAGCGGCCTCCACGGAACCTATTCCGCCGGGCATAGGCAGCAGAAAAGCCAGCCTCATCAGGGCAAAGAGCAGAATGAAATCTGCCACATCTAACGGAACCTGCGCGAGCCGCAGCAAAAACCAGAACTCAACAATCAAACCTGCCCACGCCAGACAGGACACTAGTATCGCAAATCCCAACGCCCGATGATGGCGTGTGGTCAGTTCCCTAAGTTGATTATTGATCGCGGCCCAGTGATCGCCGAGTTTCCGAAGGCGTGGATGATGTTGCCATTGTTCGATCAACCGCCGTATAAGTCTGCGCAATCGCGTGGGCCGAAACACGAACGTCAAAGCCGCAGCGATCATCAAAAGCACGATTACCAATAAAAGCGCCGTAATTGTTACCCAGTCAATTTCGGGCGTCGCCGCAAAGCCAACCAACATCAGGACAGCAACGAGCAGGACGCTAAAATTTACAAATAATTCAAAAAATCTATCAAGACCGACTGCCAACACAGCCGTTGGCCCCGGTACGAGATATCTTCTCCATAACCAGTAAACCTGAAGCGGTTCTCCTCCCAACTGTGGGCCTGGCGTGACAAAACTGATCATGGCGCCTGCCTGACGGACACCGAGAATTTGCAGAAGACTGATATTGAGACCTAATGCGCGTATCAGAATGAGCCAACGTGTGGCTAAAAGAATCAGAACTACTAGATTGATGCCAAGCAAGGTGGCCCAGTCTGTCATTCGCAGCAATTCAATCGCTTGCAGAAAATCTGTCGGGGGCAGTTGGGAAAAAATGTATCCCGCCAGCAGAAAGGAGAGCAACCATGTTGCCAAGACAATTGTTTTGGCGGAATTTTTCAAGCCCCGTCGTACCGATTGATCCACTTACTGTCTTCCTGCCATAGACAAAACTTTCCGCTACCCAGAAACATGGACCAGACGACGCAGCAAAATAGTAAATAGTCTAAAGAATGCATGGGGTTAGAAATATGGAACCAGGCAAGGAGTCCTATTAAAAGCAGGCAAAAATAGCGTCCGGCTATGCCCAGCACAACCATAGTTACAGCCAACGCAAAGTTACCGAGCATGACAAAGCTTGGCCAGATCTCACCTTGGATGACGACAGGTGGAAATCCTACTCTCAGCAGTGAGTAAGCAAGCAGCGATGCGATGACAAGACGCAATCCTGGTTGTAAGACTGAATAGCTGAAGAAATTTATTCGGTCTAATTGATGGCTAGCAGCTTCTGAGTTAATTGCTACTCGGCCACTTACCACCAGCCAGTCAACGAAAAATCCTGTCAGTGCGGGCAGCATGAAGGCGAATGCTGCCACTTGGGTGACCGGTGGATAGAACAAGGGCCACAGTGCGACCACCAGAAAGCCCATTTGAAAACCGGCCCACGCCCGGCGGTGCTTGGCAGGAGCCAGCGGATAAATGGCCAATCCTCGTGCACGTCTGATTATGAGGCCCGCGTGGAAGAGATAGTAAGCAGCACCCATGAGAAGATAGGACCAGTGAACCTGGCCATAGCTCCATGCTAGGCCGCTGGCGACTGCCAGGCCGAGCGCATCTGAAACCGTATCCAATTCATTTCCGAGCTGACTTATTTGCCCCGTTTTTCGCGCGACGAATCCATCGATTCGGTCCAGCACAGCGCCGAAGAAATAAGTCATGCCCGGCAGCCAGGCTAACCACGTTCCCTCTGGCCATTCTTGAAATAAAAAGCCGCCCGTTGCTGCGATCAGCCAGGAACGAACAAGTGTCAAGCGATTGCCCCAACCTAGCTGAGTAAAGAGAGGAGACCCCTGATCCGCACGGTTTAGAATCAAACGCTTAAAAGTTTGTAAGCAAATGAATAGCCACAGCGCTGAGCTCTGAATAAGCCACTGCAGCGAAGCATTGGTTCCCCAGACCGCTGAAAGCCAGAGCGAACCGGAGCCCAAGGTGAGCAGTCCGCCTACAGAAATTATGATCAGTTCTTGTTTAAGTGTTTTGATTCGTGTTTCGTCGCAGTGGAAAATCGCCTTAGACATAAAACCTTACGATTGTGGTTGAGTATTTTCAATCTGCACCAGTATCTCAGCGCCGGGCAGTATTCTTTCTACGAGGATTTGGCCGATGGCCGCAACCACTCTTCTCGTTCGGATTTTTGGGTATAGAACTTACATAAGGATTTAGGGTAGTGCATAAGCGACAAGCTCTGCTGGATTGCCGCTACCGCCGACAAACATCGCAAGGTACTGTTTGCCTTCGTGTTCATAGGTAAAAGGCAGACCGGTCTGATTGTCTGGCAGATCCAGCTCAAAGAGTATTTGACCCGTGATCTTGTCAACTGCCCGAAAAATCGGGCTAGCACCTGCGCCGCCTGTGCCTTCGCCAACAAATAGCAGGGTTTTTGTGAGTAAAACGCCGGAGCGAGTGGGGATACCTGTCCGAGGTATGTCGATGCCTTCGAGTAGGGGGTGATTCTTTATGCGCTCGGGGGTATCGGCGTTGGCAATCCACCACATATGCTCACCGCTGTTCATATCGATCGCGGTAACCCGACCATAGGGGGGCTTTACAATCTCCAGCCCCTGAACTCGAGGCGCGCGAACGCCAAAACCCTGGCTCAGATCGATATCAGAATCAGGATTTTTCGACAGAGCCAGCACCTGAAGTTGGGTCCTAGAGGGAACGTAGACTATTCCGGTTTCTGGATCGAATGCCGAGTGCTCCCAGTTGGCGCCACCGGTAGAAGAGGGCAGGCTGAGTAGCCCGCGGGTTCCGTCACGATCGTCTTGGAGCGACGGCGGCGTAAAAATCGTCTTACTGAGTCGGAAATCCTTTACAGCTTCTAACGCCATCGCTTTTAGTTCGGGGGTATAGTCGATTAGGTCATCCTCACTGAAGCCTTGTCGGTCGAATGCCGCTGGCTTGGTAGGGAATGGCTGTGTGGGTGAATACCATTCTCCGGGCACGTCACCCTGAGGTACAGGCTGTTCTACTATCGGCCAGATCGGCTCGCCTGTGAGCCGGTCAAAGGCGTATATCCATGCCTGTTTGGTAACTGACATCACGATTTTTCGGCCGTTTGGTAAGTCCGCAATAATTGGCGCATTGGGTACGTCCCAGTCCCAGATGTCGTGATGAATGAACTGATAGTGCCACTGACGCTCACCGGTTTTTACATCCAGCGCGACAATTCCGCTCGAAAAGAGGTTGTCTCCATGCCGATCGCCCCCGTAGTAATCGCCGGTGGGGTCTTCAACGGGGAGATACACATGTCCCAGTTCCGGGTCTCCTGAAATAGGGGCCCATACACCAGAATTACCGGTGATGTCATTTCCGCTTAACCATGATTCATACCCGTATTCGCCTGCCTCCGGGATCGTGTGGAACGTCCAAAGCAACTCTCCGGTATGCACGTCAAAGCCCCGAATGTCTCCCTTGGTATTGACCTTTGATCTTGGTCTGCCTCCGGTGCGATGGGCCGCGCCGACTACGATAACATCGTTCATCACAAACGGTGGTGCGGAGATTCCGATATCCGGATAAGGGTAGCGGGGATCGTCAGCATTTCGCAGGCCTTGGTAGAGATCCACTTTTCCATCTTTACCAAACTCCATGTCAGGTATCCCAGTTTGCGCATCCAGAGAAACCATCTGATAACCTGGAGAGATATCGATAACTCTCTGCTTGTCGCCGTTGCTGTAAAACGCGACACCTCTGCCTGGCCCTTTGCGGGGTGCTTCATCGTAGCGATCGCCTTCATCATAGCGATACAACCAGAGCACCTGGCCATTGGCGGCATCGAGGGCGACTACGTTTCGCGTGTTGGCGATATTGGCATATAGAACGCCATTGATCTCCAGCGGCGTTGAAGGGTTCGCGTAGTCTGTAGTCGTGCCAAAGTTTTCTGTGGAGAATGACCAAGCAAGTTCCAGTTCGCTGACATTGCTTGCGTTGATCTGATCCAGCGGTGAGTAGCGATGAGCCCAATCACCACCATAATAGGTGTTCCAATCGCCGTCTTGGACTGTGGTCATCTGCTGGCCAAAGGCCGATATTGAGGCGCTGGCAGCAAGCAGAGCCAGTGACAATGGCGCGATAGAAAGTGCAGCTTTTATTTTTATTGCCATGTACGTTCTCTCTGTGTTGCGAGGGTAGAAGTGGTTTCTTTCAGCTTTTTCCTGATATTCCTAATTTAGTCAATGAAGCTCCGATTGACCAGATTCCTTCGAATATTTTCACTAACTTTTGAGCCTTCGCAAACCACAACTGCAGTTTCTCTCCACCCTATGCATGTGGTGTGGGAATCAAGCCTCATCAAAACATAGGTTTCGTCGCCCATGTGTGCGGTACTGTCCTTGCGATGCTTGATGTGGATTTGTGCAACTCAGGTGCCTCATTAATGCTAGCTTTCACTCTGCCAAGCGGGGCCAGCGATAGTCCTACCGAAATAGTCAAGGCAAGCTCATTTGATCGAATAAAATGAAATCGCCTATTTCCAATTGTTTTTCGTTGTCAACGATATTTTCATCTTTCGCATACAAACACAATAATGGGGGTAGACGGAAAAATACAGTGGTTTACACTGGAAACGAATATGCAAACAAGTGGGAAAAAAAATGAAAAGGTCGTTTTACAAAGCTTACTCCGCGGCACTGTGCTTCACACTGCTAATCTCTTTCTCTGCCTTGTCGCAAACTGATAAACGCCCTAATGTAGTGCTAATCCTTGCGGATGATTTGGGTTTCACCGATATTGCGCCTTTTGGTAGTGAGATTGATACTCCTAATATTGCGCGGCTTGCCGCATCTGGCTTGTCTTTTACGAACTATCACACAGCAGCTAACTGCGCTCCGGCGCGCGCGATGTTACTTACTGGGGTCGATAGTCATCGTAATGGTGTTCCAAATATTCCGGAGTCAATTCCGCCGGAGCAGCTTGCATATGAACATTATCAGGGCGTTTTAAGTCAGGACGTCGTTACTCTAGCAAGCCTTCTGCAAGATGTTGGGTACCACACTTACATGACGGGAAAATGGCATCTAGGCCACACCGCCGAACTGCTTCCGTCGGCCCGGGGGTTTGATCGCACTGTGGCGATGGCCGACACCGGTGCGGACAATTGGGAGCAACGTACTTACTTACCGATTTATGATGAAGCCCATTGGTATGCAGATGGCGAAAAGCACACGCTACCCGATGACTTCTACTCCTCTGAGTACTTTATTGACAAGACGATTGAGTTCATTGGCGCGAATATGGCAGACGAAAAGCCGTTTTTCGCTTATATCCCGTTTCAAGCTGTGCACATGCCAGTACAGGCGCCAAGAGAGTTCTCAGACAAGTATGCTGGTGTCTACGATAAAGGGTGGACTGCTATGCGGGAGCAGCGAAGGATCGCTGCCGAAGAGGCAGGAGTAATACCAAGAGACACAAAGGCTATTGTGACTCCTGGCACTCTTGATTGGACTGATTTAACTGATGAGCAGAGAGAACACCATGCAAGACGCATGGAGGTATATGCGGGAATGGTGGACGCAATGGATATGCACATAGGCAGGTTGATGGACTATTTGGAAGGTATTGGAGAATATGACAACACTATCTTTGTGTTCACTTCCGATAACGGCGCGGAAGGTTCTCCGCTGATTAGCCCGACTGCAAATTCTGTGCTGGACCCATGGTTCGAAAGGGTGGGTTATAAAACCGGCATTGAGAATTTAGGAGAAAAAGGATCATGGGTTGGGATTGGCCCGAGCAACGCAACGATTGCAGCTTCACCCTTAGCTTACTATAAGTTTCATGCAAACGAAGGAGGTCTCCGTGTTCCCCTTGTAATATCTGGTCCTGGTGTCGCAAAGCGCGGAGAGCTTAGTGATGAGTTCGTCTTCGTTACTGATCTTACACCGACGATTCTCAGTCTGGTTGAGGTTGATGCCCATGATGGCCGCTGGAAAGAAAGAGAAGTTGAGCCAATAGTTGGTAAAGACTTTTCAAGCTATTTGCGGGGACAAGCGGGCCCTATCCATTCCGCGTCCGAGCCCGTTGGTTACGAAATGGGGGGTAGCAGTGCCCTTTTCAAAGGGGACTATAAAATAGTGATCAATGAGTTTGAACAGAATGAATTCGAATGGCATCTGTTTAATATTAAGTCGGATCCTGGTGAAGCGAATGACCTAGCTCTCGCGAAACCCGAATTGCTCGCTGAGATGTTGTCCGATTATGAAGAATGGGCGCGGAACAACGATGTCTTGCCAATGCCAGAGGGCTATAACCGGGGACGAACGATCTTGCCTGGATACAGGCGCTAGTGCCTTTTGGTTTGAATTATTTAGCTTTGCAATTTGTTTATTCAACCGGATGTTTCATCTGATCTTTATCGCATTCAAGGTCGGGTGAGATGTATCAGTTTGCGAGTGGATTAGCATTAAACCTGACTGGTGGTGCACGCACATGCCGCTAAAGTGAACTGATTAGATTCTGCCTTGGCCGATGCAGCGATTCCGATCTGCGCTTTATGCGTAGCTCGCGGCTCTACCGCTCGATCGCAACCTGAATCTCTGAATGGGCGCCCGTCGTTTTGACCCGCGGTCCTTGTTTTGTGTGTGACCGTGATAAGCTTGCTAAATGCGAATATCGTTTTTGCACATTCAAGCCTTGCTCATGTTGTTTTTGCTGGCGAGCCCACTGCATGCTTCTGAAGAAGCAACGAGCACCCTCACTCAATGGGGACAGCCGGATCTTGAAGGGGTCTGGAATTTCTCATCAGATGTCCCTCTGCAGCGCCCTAAACATTTCGGCAATCGTCAATTCATGACCAATGAAGAGATCAACGCGGAGCAGGGGCAACTGCGTTTACGCATCGGCAGTCGCGGGCCGGTTAGTTCTGCCGAAGGGGTTGAAGCGTTGTATAACGATAATATCTGGGCGGAGACCAGTAGCGAAACACAAAACGTTCGGACCTCGCTAATCGTGTTGCCAGCTAGCGGGCGGTTGCCACCTGTTCAGACCGGCATCCACCACGAATTAGGTGGAGCGCCTGATTTGACTGGTTCGCGGCCCGTTAGGTTCGCCGTTGGCGGCATTGGTAGGTCTGGGCCGGAAGACCGGGGTGTATCTGAGCGCTGTCTTGTCGGTTTCAACAATATGCCGCAGTTGATGCCCAGCGTGTATAACAACAATATCCAAATCGTGCAGCATCGCGATTATGTCGTGATTCTGGCGGAGATGGTGCACGACGCGCGACTGATTCCGCTGAATGGCGCACCCTGGCTATCAAATGACATCGGTCTCTGGTCCGGCGACTCGCGGGGTCGCTGGGAGGATGGTACTTTGATCATTGAGACGCGTAACTTCAACGGTTTGACTCAGAGCTTCGCAGGTTATGGATCGTCTAGAAACAAGATACTGATAGAGCGAATCACGAAAGTGGGCCCTCGGTCGATCAGTTATGAATATACCATTACTGATCCAGACACTTTCACTGTGCCGATCTCGGTGATTATCCCGCTGACAAAAGTCAACGCTCAACTCTACGAGTATGCCTGCCATGAGGGCAATTACGGGATGGCGAATATGCTAAAAGCGGCTCGAGCGAGGGATGCGACAGCTGAGTTGGATCGTATGGCTGACTTGTTTCGTGACCGACAATAGGCGCTCACCCGTGCAAGAAGCCATCAGCCTGATCAAAGCCTTGGTTACCATGTTACTCTTTTTTGCGCTGGCTTCTTGTATCACGCCAAACATGCATGAGTGGCCAGATGATTTACCGAAAATTAATCTTTTTGTGAACGCCTATCGCTCTGATGTTGCAAATCAGGCTTTGCAGTCAGAGCAGGGCTACCTTGAATGGATTCTCGGGTTTTATCAGGGGACAGTGCTCTATCCAACTGGCTGGCTTGATGTCGAACGGCAGTTGCTCAACAGCACGGAGGCAGAGCAAAAAGCTGTGCTAGCGTTGCGCCTTCGAGATCTGGGCATCCTAATAGCCACTGAATGGGCCAAGGATAATGAGTCTAGACTGATAGACAGTCGCATGCTTGCGCTATGGGGCTCTTGTTTGCAATTGATGCAGGGAACAGAAGCACGCCTCGCAGCCATAGATCTTGTGTCGCAAGACATCGAAGCGCTGTCCGAAGGAGTTCTGCAAAAAACAGACATCGTGGAAGCCCGCTATGCCAAGCGTCTCGAGTTTGAGGTCTTCGGCGACTTTTAATACGAGATGCATCAAAAATAAAGTTGCGGTTCTCTGCGGAACGATCGTTTCCCCGGCTTAACGAAACCAGGCGACTTGTGCCTGACCAAGACACCATCAAATCTAGATTAACAGTCGCCTTGCCTTTGGAGGATTTGTTTTAAATAGGATCACCCGGAGGCATTTGAAGAGCGGGTGCTATTTCTGACCCCAAAGCGCGTTGCTGCCACCGACGAATATCTGCCGCTGTGGCTTCTTCGTGGGCTGTCTGGCTTTTTCTGGTTTCGAGCTCGCCGGCAAGCGCATGGAGACGACTGGCGAGTACCGCACGTACTTCTCCAGAGTTTCCGGAGTTGCTAGCCTGAGTCTTCATTTCATCGATCGTGATTCTTTGCACAACATTCAGGACGTTTCGGCCGTATTCGTCTTCAGGAGTTTCGGCGCCCCAAGTAGTTTCCAGTAAACTGTCAACCACTTCTTCCAGATTCGGGAAATCCCCCATACTGCCGTAGCTTATCAGTCTTTGCATACGCGCTGGATGCAGCAGGGTCTGTATGGAAATATTGGCGGACCCCTCTGCCGCTCCGAGGGGGTCGAACAACAGCCCGCTACGTCCGGGGAACGCTTCCCCTTGGCTATGACGATAAGCAGCGGGTGGCAGGAGCTCCAGTATGTTCTCCGGTAGTTTCAAAAAATTGACACTGAGTGTAGCAAGGACAGTATCCAAGGCATCTCTCTGCTCTTCACCTTCTACAATTGTAAGAGGTGTTTGTCCATCGCCGCGAACCGCATTGCGGTAATCTGCACCTCCAATACTCTGGGCTGCCGCATTAAGCTGAAAACGATGGTGCATGTAGAGCGGCAACAAAACATACTCCAGCTCGGAGTAGGGCTCACCTTCGCGGATAAGCGCTGGGCTAAAATTAGCCAGACCAATTCGTCGAACTTCGATTTCTGTCTTGAGCTGGTCTACCAAATTGTCGCCGTTGTCCCACACGCTGGCATATTGATGCCCGGCCCCAACAAAATTATTGTTGTTGTGGGCCATAAACAACAGACCCCGGTCCAGACTCTCCTGCACAATCTTCCCCAGCTCTTCCTCTTCATCTGTGCCCGGCGGAAACTGTTCATAAGAATATCGAACTGCCAGCTTATCGTACTCGCCTATCCGCTGTAGGTAGGCGTTGGAAAAATCCAGTTTTTCTCCTTCAGTGATTTCTATAAGCGGTGCCGGATAGTCCATCACGCTTTCTCGACCAAATGAGCTGGCAAGATAATTATGGGGGTATCCCAAGGTGTGACCCACTTCATGCGCAGAAAGCTGCCTCACTCGGTCAAGGGCCATGTTGACCGAAGTGTCGGTATTCCCGCTGGCAGATGATAAGTAGTCGAAACCGGGCTGCAGGCCCTGCCCATGCAAATAGTCTTGTCTTAGTCGTAGGCTGCCAAGGTTGACATTTCCCTTGATGATTTCACCAGTCCTGGGGTCTTGAACCGAGCCTCCATAGGAGTATCCTCTCGTGCGGCGATGCGTCCAGTGGATCATGTTGTATCGGATGTCTTGGGCATCCGCGCCAGGTGGGAGTTCTCTGACCTGAAAGGCATTAATAAATCCGGCTGCGTCGAATGCTTGGTTCCACCAGCTAGCGCCTTCAATCAGTGCGCTTTTAATCGGTTCGGGTGTGCCAGAATCGACGTAGTAGACGATTGGCTCTACGGGCTCTGATCTGGTGGCACTTGGGTCTTTCTTTTCAAGTCGGTGTCTTGCCACCAATCTGATCTGTAGGTCTTCGTCAATAGCTGTGCTGTAATCTTGAATCGTTGGTCCGTTTGTACCGATCCGGGGATCTGCAAGGCGAATTTTGAAATTGTCATCTGGTAGTTTAATCAGCGAGTGATGTTGTCTGAGTGTGATGGCATTCCCGTTTGCAGCAACCTCTTTTACTAATTTCCCTGGGTTACTGCTGGCGAATGTCAGCATGGTTTCGATCTCGACGTTTTCGGGGAACGCTTTGGTGTTGTCTAAGAAGAAGGCACTTCGACTCATATCAAGCTTGAAGTCTCCCTGCCCGCGGCTGGCTAACGTGCCTGCAACGTCTGTGGCATCTCGTAGAAAGAAATTGGAAGCGTCAATCAGTACACGCCCCTCCGTTTCTGCGACTATGTCAAACCCCCAGAGCACTGAAGAAGCAAACGAATCCTCGACCGCCTGCCGCTCTCTTGCGTTGTTACTGGACGCGCGGTAGCGGAAGTTGGACTGCATCAGCAGCAGGCGAGGTCCTATGCGCTTTGGTGACAGCACATAAGTGCCATTCAATTGACCCCGGTCAATACCGACCGGATTAGAGCCGAGAC
>MDTD01167667.1_pt1 | contig 11016 bp, 7 predicted proteins | sample 811221 | NCBI WGS metagenome assembly MDTD01 (sample SAMN05326646, study PRJNA326480) | marine metagenome | isolation source: seawater | place: Pacific Ocean: South West | collected 2011
AGAGAATAATGGAAACAAACGAGAGTCAAGCTTTATCAATAAACGAAAAGGTATGGGATATATGTATCAGTATTATGAAGGCTTTGGATTTAATTCAAATACGCAATTAGTTATTGAAGACCCAGAAAACTGGGGATGGTCTATTGCATTTGTTGATACAGGAACCTCTGTTATTATTCCTGGTCAAACAAGAACAGTTCAGCCTAAATGTCCCCCAGGGTGCCCACCCTCACCCAATCCCTACAAATTAAATCAATCAAAAGACAAATAAAATACATTCATTCTTCCCATTCAAGGAAGTCAGAAGTTCAAATCCTGTAGCGCCCACATGGGTTTTTAAAAAATCTTTAAATAATAGGTCAAGATTTATTTTTATTGATATTGTTAAAATTGATATATGGAATTATCAATAATCGTAAAAAAGACAAATTGTAATTAATATGATTAGAGATTTACCAAACGTCACAAGAAAATTTTTTGATCTTTTTTTTGTTTTTTTTCTAGCCATTGGAATATTTTTATGGGAGAAATTCAATTTCCTAATTTCAATAGGCAGCTACAGCACATCTGAAATCAAAAACTGTCAAACTTTTAGCCTTCCTATCTCTATGGGAAAAAATATTATTAGAGAGAATTTGTTTTTACCAATTTTTCCAGAGTTTTCAAATATTAAATGCTTACTAAGAGTTAATCGTATAGAGGAAATTGATGGATTTATTAAGGTCTATAATGGTACAAGTCCATTTTTTTATTTAGGATCATTTCTAATTTTTGGATTGTTTATATTTCTTCTAATACAAAATAAAATTGACAAAAAAAAATCAATAATAGTTTTAACCTTATTTTTTTTATTTGAACTTTTAATTTATAACTTAGAATTTAAATACTCACAAAATACTTTTTTCTTAATTTTCTTTCTTGTTCTCCTCAACAAAACCCAACTAAGTAATTTAATTAAAGATAACAAATATTTGATAATTATTTTTTATTTTTTTAATTCAGGTCACATAAATGAGTTTATTAAAATAAATTTAGATCCGCCTTTTTTAATTGATAACTTGTTTAAAATTTTTTCGTTAACAATATTACTGTATCTTCTCAATACTGATGAATCAAAGAATTCTTATTTAATTCTAAATTCATTAATTCCAATATTAGTTGTCACTTTATTAGTTCTAAATGAGTTATTTTTTACATTAAATCCGTCTGGAAGATATCTCTATTATTTTTTAATATTCGTTCTAATTTATTTAGTAATTAAAGAAATAAAATTTAAATCAGGATTGGTTATTGGAAAGCTTTTTCAATCATTAAGTGCAGTTTTAGGAATCTACTTGTTTCCTAGTTTTATAAATTCTGATTTATTTACAAATAAGATTTATGTTTTTTTATTAGTACTTGTATCTATATCTTTAATTTTATTTAAAAAATTTAATGTATATTTTATAAATAACAAAATATTGTCGTTATTTTTTTTAATATTCTTTCTGACACAAATTAATTTTTCAGATTTGATATCTTTCCAAAATGATAGAAATAGAAATATTGAGACACCGGAATCAAATGTAAATATAGTTCATATACTTTTTGATGCTTTGCCAAGAGTTGCAATTCAAGAGATAAAGATTGAGAATAAAATAAAAAATTTTCATATATATGAAAATTTTTACTCAACAGGTTTGAACACTCAACCAACATTAATTGATATGTTCATGGGGGACAATTTTGACCCTGATATTAACGGAAGTTATTTTGAATATTTTGAGAACAGTAGTACAAGTGATGAAAATTACTTAAATAAATTGCAGAAACTTAACGTTCAAACACATTTGGTAACAGATAGATTTATTAGTGATGTAATTTTACAAAGAAATGTAGATATTTTTGACACAAAATATATAAATTATGGTGATGATGAAGATTTTGAAAATTACAGTAAATTTTATGGCAACAATGTTCCAAACGTTTATAAATACAATCTAAATGTAAACACATCAAAAATAATTTTTGACTATGTGCTTGAAATTTTAAAAATAAATAAAAAATATGATACAAATTTAATTGTAGAAAGAGGAGCTTTAATTAGCATTGATAACCTCTCAAAACTCTACAAAATATATAATTTAAATAAAGATTCTGGAAATAATTATTACTATGCACATTTGCAAATTCCTCATACACCCTTTGTAATGGATTCAGAATGTAACTACATAGAATATAAAGTTGGTGATAGAAATAATTCTAAGGATGTTATAAATGGACAGATTGAATGTGCAAAAAAATTAATCAAAATAATTTCTGAACAGTTTAATTCGCCAAATACACTTCTTATAATTCATGGGGATCATTCACTTAATGAAGTTGTTTTGAAAGATGAAAACCTTGGAGAAATTAAATCACTAGATGGTTTTATCTTTGAAAATAACGACTTGATTAAGCAAAAGCTATCAAGTGGTCTCATGATAAGGTATCCAGATTTCAATTATGATGAACTGGTGGATGTAGATGATAAGATATTTACTACAGATATCGGTAGTTTTATTGAAAACTTTTTTGTGGATAATAATTTATATATTAAAAATAACTTTAATGAAAACTATGTAAATCTTGTTGGAGGATTGGCAGGTAATATCAACAATCCAAGATATTTTATAAAGCGTCTAAATATCAGCAACTGGTAAGTTTGACTTATTCTTATTTTCTAATAAAAATATTTGTCATTAATAATGAAAATAAAAGAAGTGATAAAAACAATAACATAAATTTGGGATTTGAATAATTCTCATAAATTGATGTATATTCAATAAGCTTGGAGTATTTATCTTCACTTATTTGGATAACACCAAAACTTTCTATAAATTCAATTATTTTTTCAAAACGAAATATTTTTACAATAATAATAAAAAATATTGTCCTACTCATCATTGACAGATGCACATTGATATCTAATAATTCTAAAGGCAAATTATAAAAGTAATTTTCTGCAGCAAGTTGTGAATTCTGTCCAAATAAATTTTTTCCTGGTGATAAAGTTAACTTTTCGGAAGAATAAAAATATAGATTACCAAAATATGAGAATATAAGGCTTGTCCATATATAAAAATTTATAAATTTGTTATTTTTATAATATTTTACAAAAATGAATGAAGCTATAGGTAGTTGACCTATCAAAAATCTTTGACCAAATGTTACATCTTTTCCCTGCCAAATTAAAACTATTGCTAATCCTGAAAGAATAATTAATAATTCAAAAATACTTATCTTATTTATGTTCAAAGCCATAACAACTAAAGACAAAAAAATAATTGGAGATATAAATATAAGACCCATTGATGGAGATACAAACAATGAGGGTATATCGAAAATTATCTCTAATATGCTGGCGTCATTAAATATAGAATCAATTGGATCTTCTCTATAAGTATTTGTGAAAATATAAAATGAATTGTATAAAGTCCTTGATAAATAAATATAAAGTGCTGTCAAAAACAATAAAAATGAAGTATTTAATTTATTAAAATTAATTTTTTTTAAATTTTTTGAAAAAATTGGAATTAGTAACAGGGTTATTAAAAATGTAGTTGGTCTAGTTATGGATAGAAAAAAGAATGATGTTAAAAGTAGATAAAAATTAATTTTTTTCCTTGTTATTGTAAATAAAATCAAACACACCAAAAAAAACTCAGCAGGATGTGAAAGCATAAATCTATTTAAAACAAAATTAGAAAGTGAGCTCAAAAATGTTAGAAATAAAACTAAATTAATTACTTTTTCATTATTTGAAATACTTAGTAAAGCTTTTCTTAGGAAATAAAAACCTAGAAAAATATAAAATAAAGTTGAAAAAAAATATCCTAATATCCAAAAAGAACCAACAGGATTTAGCCTATCAACATTTTTATCAAAATCTCTTTCAAAAACTAAATCAAACAAAAATACAAAAAATGAGTTGATATATCCTGATCCTGGAGGGTGTGAGGGTACATTTTTATTATTAAATGTCCAGGATTCATTTACTTCAAAATCATTTTCATAATTGATGTCAAAATCAAAAGCTAGGGTCGCAGAATGAAGCCAGTAAGACAATTCATCGTCGCCTAATGAATTTAAATTTAATAACCATGTTGGTTTAAAAAGAAATAAAATTAAAAAAAATACAAATATTTTTTTAAATAAATTTGATTTCATTAATCAACAATTTTTCTCGGGATAATTCTTTCAGATATTTTTTCTTCGTGATATTCATCTTCAACATTAACATTCCAAATATCATTTTTCTCCCCTAATATATTTCTAATTGAGAGGTACGCTGTAACCATAGAGTGATCTTGATTGTTGTACCTGTGCATACCGTTTCTTCCAACTGGATAAACGTCTGGATAATTATTTAAAATCCAATTAGAAATAGTATCAACATTTTCAGAATACTCTAGATCGTAGACTGGATAAGCTTTTGGCATCCTAAAAACATAACCTTGTAGTAAAGATTTTTTCTCTAATATGCCTAAACTAATCAATTCCTTTTTGGCAAAATCAATTAAATCATTATTATCCATTTCCCAAAGTTCATCTCCTTTATTAACAAAATATTCCATACCTAAACAGGTTTTGTTATCTTTCACTAAATATGGCGACCAGTTTCCATAGTTTTGAATTCTACCTACTTTTACATCTGGATCGTGAATATAAATCCAGTTGTCTGGAAAAGAATCTTGAAGATCGACAACAATTGCAACTGTTAAGAAGTCACGGAATTTTAAATTTTTTCCAGCCTCAATAATCTCAGAATTTTTTGCATCTGATATGATTTTTGGTAAATGCGCCAAAGGCAAGCTTGATATAATATGTGTTACTGTAAATTCTCTATTATCATCAGTTATTACAACATATGAATTATTCATTTTTTTTATTTCAACAACTTTTGAATTAAAGTAAATTTTATGTCCTTTGCTAATTAATTTTTCTGATGCTTGTTCCCACATCATGCCTGGTCCATATTTTGGATATTTGAATTCATCAATTAAAGTTGTAACAATTTCTTTGGATGAATTGAGTTTGAATGAATTAAATATAGCTTTCATAAGAGACAAGTTTTTAATTCTTTGACTTGCCCAGTCTGAACCAATTTCACTTGCTTTTATTCCCCATACTTTTTCTGTATAGGTTTTAAAAAAAATATTATAAAGCCTCCAACCAAACCTAGCTGCAACCCACCCTTCAAAACTGTTTTGGCTTTTAGGTGGGGAGATTTTTACTTTTAAATATGAAAAAATACACAGAAACGCTTCTAAAATTCCAAGGTTTTTTAATGCATTTAGTGGTTTAAGGGGATAATTAAAAAATTTTTTATTGTAATATATCCTGCTTAGTCTGGGTCTTAATAAAAAATCTTCTTCATCTAAAATTTCATTCCATAGATCATTTACTTCATTTACTTTAGTAAAAAATCTATGACCACCAATGTCAAATCTCCAGCCATCAATATTTACTGTCCTACTAATTCCTCCGACTACCTTGTCAGACTCCAGAATTGTAGTTTTGATACCATTTTTTTCGGCTTCCCAAGCAGCAGTTAGTCCTGCTGGTCCTGCTCCAATGATTAGAATTTTTTTTTCCATATATTTATTTAGATTTATTACTAATTTTTTTGTCTTAAAAATAAATTATAGTGTCCAAGTTTATCTATCTTTACTGGCAAGCTGTAAGTTGGAGTGCATTCTAAATTAAGAACACATTGTTCACTTTTGTCTATTCTTTGAACACCGTAACCAGTATCTCGTTTTTCATAACCAGAATCGAGAAGCTGTAAATCTTGAATAGAATAATCGATAATTTTTATGGGCTCTGAAATAAATTGAGTATAATTTTCAACTCTTAAAATAAACACTAAAGAAAATGTAAATATTAAAGTAAAAAAATAAACTGTATAATTTTTAGAATATATATTTCTGACTTCATCTGATAAAAAAGGAATTATTAAGATTATTGAACTTAAAAACCCAATTGCAAAACGAAAATCAGGAGCTGTAAATAACCAAAATATTATAAAAAAAATATTACTTAAAATAAAGAGAAGAATTTGAAAATTTAATTTAAAGACTTTTTTATAAAATATTTTTTGGATAAGAAAACAAAATATAAGCGCTAATGAGAAGTTTTTTAAATTAGATACATTGTAGGCATTCTTTAAATCCCAGATTTTATACCATTCAATTAATGATTCTCCTCCTTGGGAGTAAAACCACCCAAGGGATTTTAAAGAATAACCAATATTTTGGGATTCTAGTTCTGCGTATCCGGCATCGTACCAATCTAAGCTTGAAATACATGAAAATTCAACAGGGAAAATGATACAACCGCTAACTAATATATTTTTAAATATCCAAAATAAATACAAAATTATCGAGGCTTTTAAAATCATGTTTTTAAAAACTAATTTATACAATGTTTCCCAATTGTAAATAGTAAAAATCAAGATAGGTAAGGCTATTAAATACCCTGATGGTCTTAACTGGACCAAAAATAAAGAAAACAATGTAATGACTGAAATTTCATTTTTATCTATTTTTTTTATAAAAGTAGAAATATAAATAAATAGAACAGTGGAGCTAAATATTAGACCAAACGAAGAATCGTATTGTGTAATACCCTCTATTTCAAAAAAACCATTTTTTCCACCATTAAATCCAAAATTATCTAAAAATCCAAAAATTGCAATTAGAATTGCTACAGATCTCAACTTATAATTTTTATCTTGAAAAAATAAGTCAATAACGTTTGTGAAGAAGAATATTAGAAAGCATAAACTTAGGAAATGAAGAAATATATAGTTGTCTAGTAGCCAGAAATTTGATGATATATATTCGTAAATTGAAGAATATCCATATCGTACATGAAAATTACTTAATCCTATATTTAGTACAGAAGATTTTATCCATAATTGATTAAGTAAATGGTAAAGAGTTGCGTCATAACTAAGCCCCGTACTATAAGAAGAAAGTGGCAAAACAACAAATAAACTTGTTTTTAGTAAAAATTTAAAATCTAATTTAGGAAATTTTATTTTTTCTATTTTGTAAAAATTAAATGAAATAAAAATTAAAGTAATTGTCAAAAATATTAAATTTGTCACTGGTACAAAAAAATTGACTAAAAATGATATGTTTCCAATAAGTATTAAAGAAAACACAACATAAAAATTATTAAATTTAAAAACTAAGAATAGTTCATTTTTTATGTTGTTTTTAAAAATTAACTTTGAGAATCCTCGTCCTACTAAATATAGGTAGCCATAAAAAATTAAAAACTGAACTATCAAGTACATACTAAAATTTTAAATTAGTAATCAATTTTTTAATATACTTCTTAAATTTATTTGGTAAAAATGATAATAATTTGTGGTAAATTCTTGGAATATATCTGAGGTAGTAATATTTAAAATTAAATATTTTTATTACATTAAAAACAATTCTATAGAAAAATACTTTTAGACTGGAATTTTTATTACTTAAAAAATCATGAACTAGCTGTATAAAAAATTTGTCTAAATATCTAGGATACCCTGCAAGCTCCATTTTACATCTGTATGCTATTTGATTTTTATTAAATTCTTTTCTTAATAATTCTGAGCCAACATGAAAAATATCTTTATTTAAAACTTTTATTTTATTTAAATCAAATAACTTTCCAAGTGCAGCATCGTCAATTAGTCTGTGATCCCAGTGTTCTTCATTTTCAATTATATTCATTACTGCAAGGCTGTTTAATATTATGCAAGATCCATGAACATAATTGAATTGATTATTAAAACTTGTAGATCTTCCAGCATAAATTGGTGTATTTAGATCTAAACTTTCTATAAATTTTTCTATTTCCTTTACATTTATATAAGTAGAACTATTAGATCTAATTACATATTCAAAATCGTTATTTTTTTTGACCCATTTCAAAGCATCTATAGTTTTATATCCAATATCATATAATCCATCACCACTGTTCACATATAAGTAGTCCTCATCTAGTAATTCGTCGGTACCGCCCTTATAAAAAATTACTTTATTTCCACTATTTTTGGCGTATTTAACCCAAGTTTTCTTTTGTTTTTTTTCATTTATTGGTGATGGATATTTGTCAGAACTTAAAATTAAAAAAATAATTTTAGTTTTTGGAAGTTCCTGCACAAATTTATTTTAACAATATATTTATTGGTATCTCTTATTTAGGTATCTAAATTAATTATGAAAGTTCTATAAGAATATAACTTTATTATAATTTTTTCATGAAAATTTTTATAACAGGTATTGCTGGGTTTTTAGGTGGCCACATCGCTGAAAACTTAATTTCCGCAGGTCATGAAGTCAGTGGATGTGACAACTTAATAGGCGGATACATAGATAATGTACCTGAAGATGCTGAATTTTTTCAAGTTGATGCAATCTATTTAAATCAAATGAAAAAATTAACTAAAGATGTTGATCTTGTTATACACACAGCCTGTACAGCTTATGAAGGTCTTAGTGTATTTTCCCCATATTTGGTTGGACAAAATACATATCAGATTTCAATGTCTATATTTACGGCTGTTGCAGAAAATAAAATTCCAAAAATAATAAATTTCTCCAGCATGGCAAGATACGGTACTCAAGATACAGTTCCATTTACAGAAGATATGGTTCCACAACCCCAGGATCCATATGGAGTTGCTAAATACGCATCAGAAGAGACATTGAAAATTTTAAGTGAAGTTCACAATTTTGAATATGTAAACTTAGTTCCACATAACATAATTGGACCTAAACAAAAGTTTGATGACCCTTATAGAAACGTTGTTTCTATCATGATTAACAGAATATTAAATAACCAACCACCAATAATATATGGTGATGGACAGCAAAAAAGGTGTTTTTCTGATATTAATGATGTTGTTAACCCACTTATTAATTCAATGACAAACAAAAATGCTGTGGGACAAACTATAAATGTTGGTCCTGATGAAGATGTTATAACAATAGAAGAGTTAGCAAAAAAAGTTTTAAAAGTACTGAACTCAAATCTTGAACCAATTTATGTTGAACCACGACCAAAAGAGGTTGAATTTGCTCATTGTTCAGCTGATAAGTCTAGAGAACTATTAGATTACAAAACTACCGTACCGCTTGATCAATCTATCGAAAATATTGCTAATTGGATAATAAGTGTTGGACCAAAAAAGTTTAGATATCATTTAGATATAGAAATTATTAACGAAGCAACACCAAAAACCTGGAAAGAAAAACTCTTTTAAATTATTAAGTTGTTTTTTTGCACAACACATTGTATCCAAAGCACAACAACTCTGAACTTCCTTCATCTTTTTTCGATGTGTTATATAAAAAATTTAAAATAATATATAGAGAAATCTTTACAAAAATATTAAATTTTGTTTTGGAATAATCCTTGGAAACATATTTCAACCTTCTTAATTCTTGGGCTGTATACTCAAAATAATTTCCATTTGGAATAATTTCAATAATTTCAAAACCAATTTTTTTCAAATTTTCCTCATAGTAATACTTATTAAAACCTGTTGAAAAATGAAATGGTGCATAATGTGTCAAGCTATTAAATGGTGCGGTTAGAATCAAGTTGCCATTAGGCTTTAGAACTCTGTGTATCTCTTTTAATGCTTGTATAGGATCTGGAACATGCTCAATTACTTCAACACACATTACTGAGTCAAAAAAATTATTTTCAATAGGCATATCGGTAATATCTGAGACAAAATCTAGATTTGAATAATCTCTTTCTTCAGTGTGTAAGCCTTTTCCGTCCCCTTTTCCATCATATTCAGCCAAATCTTGAGATTTATATATAAGATGTTCACAAAACTTCTTGTATTTTCCCTCTCCTGCGCCTGCGTCGAGTATTGAGGTACCCTTAGGTAGTTGGAGAATAGTTTTTTCTAACCATTTATCCCTGTTAGAGCCATTGTGCGTTCCAACTTTTTTTGTAAAAAAGTTGTTGATTTTTTCTTTAATCATATTTGAGTTTGTTTGTAACAATAACTATATAATTATATGGCAAAAACAATAATAAAATGATATTCAAAAAAATTAATACATCAGCTCTCAAGAATAATAACTTTCAAACATTCTTATTTTTAGTTTTAATTCTTGTTACAATTTCACCTATTCTTCTTAACCAGCTGACTGATAGCTCTATAAACAAGTATAAAATTGATCCTATATCTTCAGAAGTGGTTATTTTTGAAAATTCATGTTTGAGTAGAGAAGTAGCAAACAACTTATATAGTGAATATTTAAAGGAACTAGAATCTAATGAAATAAATAAAGATATTTATGTTATTCCAGAGTTTGAAAATCTCAAATGTATTGGAAAAATAGTAGATGTTAACTTATATGAGGATAATTTAGACTTTTACATTGGAACAAACCCAAAAGTTACGAATTTAATTTACTATGCATCTCTAGCATTATTTTTATTTGGCTCGATAATATCCAAAAAAAAGGTTAATTTAATTTTAAATATTTTTTTATATACAATATTTACAATTTCATATCTAATTTTTTATTTGCCAAGAGATGAAATTTTATATTTTATTTCAATTGGATACTTTTTCTATAGTTTGTTAATCAATTATTTAGTAAGTAAAAAAAGATTAGATGTAATGAATATTGCTGTAACTGTTTTATTTCCAACATTTGTTTTAGTTCAATTTGAAATTGAATGGTTGTTTGAAAGATCTTATTTATATATTGGTTATTTAATTTTTTATTTTTTATACAAAAAGAAAAAAGAGAAAATTCATAAGTACTTTTTCTTAATTAACTCGTTCATTCTGAGTTTTATTTTAAACTTTGAAAGTTTTCTTACTCCCCTAAGAGATGCAGAACATTGGAGACAAAATCAAAATGCATTTGCTGCGAAAATAATGAGTCAAGATCATTTAAGTATATTTAATCCATTACCAGTTTTTGGAGTAAATTCTAATGTTCCAATGGAGGTTCCTTTTATACA
>MDTD01086449.1_pt1 | contig 11015 bp, 8 predicted proteins | sample 811221 | NCBI WGS metagenome assembly MDTD01 (sample SAMN05326646, study PRJNA326480) | marine metagenome | isolation source: seawater | place: Pacific Ocean: South West | collected 2011
AAATCTAAAAATTGTGTTTTTTTAAATAAAAAAATCACAGGAAAAGTATATGGTGTTATAAATGATAAAAAGATATTAATTAAATCTTAAATGATTCTAAAGTCTTTAATTAAAAAACCTAAATCCCTTAATAATAAAAAAAATAATGATGTTATTTTTTTACTCCATGGTTATGGAAGTAATGAATTGGATTTGTTTAGTTTTAAGGATTTTTTTAGTGAAAATCAATTCATTATTTCCCTCAGAGCACCTATAAAGTTATTCGACAATGGTTATGCTTGGTTTAATTTAAATATTGAAAATAATAATATTGAATCCATATTAGATGATTTTCAAATTCATAATTCACTTAATTTATTAAAAAGAACAATTGATTATTTTGTTAAAAAGTATTACTTAAAAGGAAATAAAACTATTATAGGATTTAGTCAGGGAGCTATAATTAGTTGGTCATTAATTTTTGACAATTACATAATTTTTAATAAAATAGTATCACTTAGTGGGTTTATTAATTTTAATTATAACATAAATTTAACACCTGAAATAAAAAAAATTAAATGCTTTGTATCACATGGAATTAATGACCCTGTCATTCCAATAGAATTATCAAGAAAAACTAAAGCTTTCTTAAAAGAAAATAATTTCAATATGGAATGTAAAGAATATGATCAAGGACATAATGTTGGACAACAAAACCTTCATGATTTAATTAATTGGCTAAAAAAAAATAATTAATTTGATTCTATTTCTAAATTATCATATGCTAATTTAATTCCATTAGGTAATTTTTTTTCCACCTCATTATGAAAACCCAAAAGATGACTTATATGAGTTAGATATGCTTTTTTTGGTTTTATTTTAGCAACTAGCTCAATTGCTTCTTCAAGATTCAAATGTGAATGATGAGCTTCAATTCTTAATGCATTTATAATTAAAACATCCAAATTATTTAACTTTTTTAATTCATTTAATTCTATTGTTTTGACGTCAGTCAAATAAGCAAAATTTCTAATTCTAAATCCCATAATAGGTAATTTATCATGCATAACTTTGATGCATTCTATTTTTTCTCTATTTATTGTAAAAGAAGAATTAAACAATATTTCTTTTATTAATACTGATGGAGCTCCAGGATATTTATTCTTGTTACTAATTATATAATCAAATCTTTTTTTAAGTGATGATAAAACTCTTTTTTGGGCATATATAGGAATTTTACCCTGTCTGAAAAAGAAAGGTCTGATATCATCAAAACCAGCAGTATGATCTGCATGTTCGTGGGTAAAAAATAAAGCATCAATACGTTCAATTTGGTTAACTAACATTTGTTGTCTAAAATCTGGACCACAATCAATAACATAATTAAAATTATTAATTTTAATTAATAATGACACTCTTAACCTTTTGTCTTTAGGATTATTACTTTTACATACAGGATGATTACTGCCAATAACAGGTATACCTTGCGAGGTACCAGTTCCAAGAAATATTATTTTAATCATTAATCAAAGTTAAAAATTTGTATTTGAATAAAACAATATTTGTAAATTTGAAAATTAAATACAATTTATGGCATTTTCTAATGATAACGATATAGATTTTGAAAAAAGAAGACCTTCCGTTGAATCGAAGGCACTTAGAATAAATTTAAATCCATCTATATACGGAACTTTTGCTGAAATAGGAGGAGGTCAAGAAGTAGCTAGACATTTTTTTAGAGTTGGAGCAGCATCAGGAACAATTGCTAAAACAATAAGTGCATATGATAAAAATTTTAGTGATAATATATATGGTGAAGAAGAAGATGGAAGATATGTAACTGAAGTTAGATTAGAGAAAATGTTAGAGTATGAAATGAATTTATTAGAAAATAGAATTAAAAAATCTGAACACCCAGAAAAAATTTTTTTTACTTATGCTAATACCGTTGCCACCATTGATTTTACTAAGAAATATAAAGGGCACGGTTGGATGGGATTAAAATTTCAAACAAAACCTAATGAAATTTATAGTGAAATAATTCTTCATGTCAGATTTCATCAAACTAATGCAAAACTCCAACAAGAGGATCTTGGAATAATCGGAGTTAACCTAATATATGGTAGTTTTTATAAACATCAAAATCCAAAAAATTTATTAAAATATTTATATGATCATGTTGATAAAGATTCCATAGAAATAGATACAATTAATTTTAAAGGACCATTATTTAAAAATGTAGATAATAGGCTAATTAGTTTGGAATTGGTCAAAAATAATATGACTAAAGCAGTTATGTTTAACCCAGAAGGAAATAATGTTTTACCTGCAAGAATTTTATACAAAAAAAATATTTTGGCATTAAGAGGAAGTTTTAGACCTGTTACTAAAGTTAATATTGATATGTTTGAAAAATCTTTTAAAATTTTCATGAAAGAAACAGATATTAATTTAAATAATACTCAAGTTATTTTTGAAATAACACTATCTAATCTCATGGAATCTGGAAAAATTGACGAGAAAGATTTTATGGATAGAGCAAAGTTATTGTGTTCAATGGGAAAAACAGTTATGATTTCAAATTTTAAAGAATATTATAAATTAGTTGATTATTTCTCCAATTACACAAAAAGAAAACTTGGATTAACAATGGGAGTTAGTAATCTAGTTGAAGTTTTTAATGAAAGTTACTATAAAGACATTGATGGTGGAATATTAGAGGCATTTAGTAAAATGTTTCATGATAATGTGAAAGTTTTTTTATATCCCATTTCAGACAAAAATGGAAATATAATTAATAGTAATAATTTAAAACTTCATCCAAGAATGAAAGACTTTTACAAGTTTTTCAAATTCAACAAAAAATTTATAGATATAGGAGATTATGAGAAAGAATTTTTAAATATTTTTTCCAGAGAAATTTTAAAAGAAATCAAAAATAAAAAAAACGAAAATTGGAAAAAAAATCTTCCTGAAGGTATATCAGAGATTATAATAAAGAATAAAATGTTTGGATATAAATAATCTATCTATATAAATCAATTATTTGTTGAGCATGATTTTTTGTTTTTACTTTGTTGATAATTTTTTCAATTTTTTTATTTTTATTTAAAATAAAAGTAGTTCTTATTATACCCTCATATTCTTTTCCCATAAACTTTTTTGGTCCCCAAACTCCAAAATATTTGATTAATTCCTTTTTACTATCAGCAATTAGAGGAAAGTAAAAAGAAAATTTATCAACGAATTTTTTTTGGTTTATAATTTCATCAGCACTTACACCAATTATATTAAATCCATTATTTAATAAAATTTTATAATTATCATTAAGATTACATGCTTGGGCAGAACAACCAGGAGTATTAGCTTTAGGATAGAAAAAAATTATTAATTTTTTATCTAAATAGCTATAAAGTTTATTTTTCTCTCCTAAATGATTAATTAACTCAAAGTCTTTAACCAATTCACCTATTTTTATCATGTTCAAAAAATTTAAAGTTTTAACTTTATAAATATATTTATTTATTAAAATATAATATGAAATTAGTTGATAAAGTTGACTTTATATTAAAAACATTAGATAAACTGTATCCAAAAGTAACAGCACCTTTAGATCACAAAGACAATTATACTCTTTTGATAGCCGTTTTACTTTCTGCTCAATCAACTGATAAAAGGGTTAATTTAATAACACCAAAACTTTTTAAATATGCTGATAATCCATTCAAAATGATAAATTTATCTGTTGAAAAAATAAAAGAGATTATTAAACCCATTGGACTAACTAATACTAAATCTAAAGGCATATATAATTTGTCTAAAATATTGATTGAAAAGTTTAATGGAAAAGTACCTGCTTCATTTGAAGAGCTTGAAAAATTACCCTCTGTAGGTCACAAAACTGCAAGTGTTGTTATGTCTCAAGGATTTGGTCATCAAACTTTTCCTGTAGATACACATATTCATAGATTAATGTATAGATGGGCACTATCAAATGGGTCAAGTGTTGATAAGACTGAAAAGGATGCTAAAAGAATTTTTCCTAAAAAAAAGTGGAATAAACTTCACCTTCAAATTATTTTTTATGGAAGGGAATACTCACCAGCTAGAGGATGGAACATTAAAAAAGATATAATAACACGAAAAATTGGAAGAAAATCTATATTAAATAAATTCGATTTTTAATTTTTTTAAAAATTTTTATAAGCTTTAGAAAAGGCTAAAATTCTCTTAATTACGATAACTCTGGGATTATTACTTTGAATTTTATTTAATTCATGGGAATTCATTCGTTAATCTTTACATAATATATCCAAATAGATCAAAAAAATTATATTAAGCGGACAAAACTATTTGATGTTGATTAATAAGTTTTCTAATGTTTAAAATAGCATATCTCATTCTTCCTAAAGCAGTATTAATACTGACCCCTGAAGTATCAGCAATTTCTTTAAAACTCATATTTTTATAAAGTCTCATTATAATTACATTTTTTTGGTCATTTGGAAGTTCAGAAATTATTTTTACTAAATCTTTCTTAATTTGTTTATCAATCATAGTATTTTCAGCATTAGGTATATCATCTTTTAAAATAGAAAATATATCAAAACTTTCACAGTTATCAAACATTGGCATCCTTTTGTTTTTTCTGAAATAATCAATTATAAGATTATGAGCAATTCTCATAACCCACGGTAAAAATTTCCCCTCCTCACTATATAAGCCTTTTTTTAAAGTTTTAATCACTTTGATAAAAGTTTCTTGAAAAATATCCTCTGAGGTATATCTATTCAATACCTTCGAATAAATAAAATTAAATATTCTTGGTTTATGTTTATTGATTAATATTTCTAATGATTTCTCGTCTCCATTTAAATACTGAGACAATAAGTAAGAGTCAGGACTTGTATTATACATAACAAAATACTTTAAAATTAATATCCAATAAATTATTAAAGTAGAATTGTTATATAGGCATTGTTTTTTACAAATATATAAAAAAATATAGAAAATTTGTTGATTTTGGAGTTTATGCTCATATTAATTAATCGTATATTGAAAGTTATTTTTTTTTATGAAAGGGAAAAAAGCTTATGATTCAAAAAAATATATAATAATTGAGGGTGCTAAATTACATAATCTTAAAAATGTTAGTTTATCAATTCCAAGAAATAAAATTACTGTATTCACCGGTTTGTCTGGTTCTGGAAAATCGTCATTAGCATTTGATACTTTATATGCAGAGGGTCAAAGAAGATATGTGGAAAGTTTATCTTCATATGCAAGACAATTTATGGGTAAATTAAACAAACCAAAAGTTGATAAAATAATTGGTATTTCACCTGCAATTGCAATTGAACAAAAAATAAATACATCAAACCCAAGATCTACAGTTGGAACTAAAACAGAAATTTATGAATATTTGAAATTACTTTTCGCGAGAATTGGCAGCTTATATTCGCCTGAAACTGGTAAGAAAATTACAAAACATACGACAAAAGACGTTCTAAATTATATTAATAAATTTGAAAAAGGATCAAAATTACTCTTAATAAGTCCCATTAAAATAAATAATAATGATACTGAATTAATTCTTAAATATTATCAAAAACAAGGTTATGTCAGAATTTTAGTTAATGGAGAGGTAAAATTAATTTCTGAAATAAAAAAACCTAATTTTAAAAAATTTGATTTGATTACAGAGAGAATAATTTATAAGAATGATTTTGATTATGAAAAAAATTTAACTGAATCAATCCAATTATCATTTGATAATGGAAATGGTTTTTGTAAAGTTTATGAATTAAATGAAGGAAAATCAAAGGAATTCATAAATTTTTATTCTGATGGAAAAAAAAAATATCCAAAACCTAGCGAGTATATGTTCAGTTTTAATAATCCATATGGAGCATGTGAAAAATGTCAAGGTTATGGAGATTTAATTGATATTGATCCTGATTTAGTTATTCCGAATAAATCACTTTCCATATATGATAATGCTATTTTACCTTGGAAAGGTCAATTAGGAAAAAAATATTATAAAAATTTAATTTCAAATTCATCTAAATTTCAATTTCCAATTCACAGACCTTTTTATAAACTAGGTGAAAAAGAAAAAAAATTATTATGGGAAGGAAATGAGTATTTTAATGGTATTGCTAATTTCTTTAATAAAATTAAATCTAAAAGCTATAAGATTCAAAACAGAGTAATGCTCTCAAGATATAGAGGTAAAACTAAATGTGACTATTGCAAAGGTTCACGATTAAAAAAAGTAGCATTGTTTGTCAAAATAAGTGATAAAAATATTAATGAATTATGTTCAATGTCATTAAATAAATTAGAAGATTTTTTTGAAAAATTAAAACTAAGTAATTATCAAACTGAGGTTTCAAGGAGAATACTTAAAGAAATAAAAATTAGAATTAAATTGATTAATAATTTAGGCTTAGGTTATCTTAATCTAAATAGAAAATCAAATTCGTTGTCAGGTGGTGAATCTCAGAGAATTAATATTGCAACTTCAATTGGCAGTAGTTTGGTTGGTTCAATGTATATATTAGATGAACCAAGTATTGGGTTACATCCAAGAGATACGAATAACCTGATAAAAATATTACATAAATTAAAAGATATTGGCAATACAGTAATTATTGTTGAACATGACGAGGAGATTATTAGATCATCTGATAATATAGTTGATATGGGAAAAGAAGCTGGTATTAATGGCGGTGAAATAGTTTCATCAGGAAATCTAAAACAAATCATGAATTCAGACTCTCTAACCTCTAAATATTTAAATCAGATTTTGAAAATTGATGTTCCGAAAATCAGAAACAAAAGCTACAATTTTTTTGAGGTTAAAGGATTGAGAGAAAATAATTTAAAAAATATAAACATAAAAATTCCACTTAATATCTTTACTGTTATAACTGGAGTCTCAGGGAGTGGAAAAAGTACTTTAATAAAGAAAATTATATTTCCAGCTGTTCAAAGAGAATTAAATATATTTAAAAATAAACCTGGTGATTTTGATCATATTAATGGTGACATTTCTAAAATAAAACAAATTGAGTATATTGATCAAAACCCGATAGGAAAATCATCTAGATCTAATCCTGTTACATACATAAAGGCATATGACGAAATCAGAAAAGTATTTTCAAATCAAAAATTATCAAAATTAAGAGGATATAAACCAAAACATTTTTCTTTTAATGTACCTGGTGGAAGATGTGAAAAATGCTTAGGAGAGGGATCAATAAATATTGAAATGCAATTTATGGCAGATGTAGCTATTGAATGTGATGATTGCAATGGTAAAAGATTTAAAAGAGAAATACTTGAGATAGATATTAAGGGTAAATCAATAACTGATATACTAAATATGAGCATTGATGAAGCTATTATTTTTTTCAAAGAAAATAATAATCTTAATATTTCTCAAAAGTTATTACCTCTACAAAAAGTTGGACTTGGATACGTTTTACTAGGTCAATCCTCTTCAACTCTGTCAGGAGGTGAAGCTCAAAGAGTTAAATTAGCATATTTCTTACAAAAAATAAACTCAAAAAATCATATTTTATTTCTTTTTGATGAACCAACAACTGGATTACATTTCCATGATATAAAAATGTTGCTAAAATCCTTTAATGAATTGTTGGCTTTAGGACATACTCTAATTGTTGTTGAACACAATATTGATTTAATCAAGTGCGCAGATAATATTATTGACTTAGGACCAGAAGGAGGTGAAAATGGTGGTTATATTGTGGCTCAAGGAACACCAGAGAATATTTCTAAAAATAAAAAATCTTTAACTGGATATTATTTAAAAGAAAAGCTAAAAAACTGATAATGAATTATTTATGAAATATGGCATGAATTTTGGTAATTGATTACTATACTTTGTTTCTTATAAAAAGTATTTAGGTTTTTATTGATTTTGTTTAATCAGGTCATCTTAAAAAGTTGACCTGATTTTTTTTACTATATCCTCTACTAATATTTTTATGTCTTCAGAAAGATTGAAATATATTAAAACAAAAACATAAATTACAATTATTATTATAGATCTAAAAATTATCATTAAATATGGATTCGAATTAAAATCTATATAACTAACTAGAAAATAAAGTGATGTGATCAAAACAAGTATTTTTAAAAAGTTTTTATTGAAAGGATGTATATTGAATTTATTATAAACTAAAATCAATTTCAAAATATTAAATAATGTTAATACAATTAAAGTTGAGATTGCTGCTCCTAATATTCCATAAAAACTAATAAAGTAAATATTTAGAATAAACACTGCAATAGCTGATCCAAATGAAAAAAACAAGATATAATAATAATATTTAGAATTAGTAATTATACTGTTAATACAACCAGTTGTTGAAGATATAAGTTTAGAAAATGAAATAATAAAAACAATTGGAATACCAACAGAGTATGAGTCTGTATTGTTTAATTTTTCTATTATTTCATATAAATCTGAAATGTTTAGATTTATTAGTAAAAAAATTAGTCCAGAAGCTAAAAATAAATTCAGCGAACTCTTTTCTAGTAATTTTTTTAGTCTTTTAAAGTTATTTTTTGACAAAACTTCAGAAACTACTGGATTTATAATTTGAAACATTCCTCTACTTGGAATATCAACTAATGCAGCGATAAATGCTCCAATACTATAATAAGCAACATTCTCAATAGTTAAAAATTGAGAAATCATTGACTTATCAATATCAATTAAAATACTTGCAGCAAATGCTGAAAGAAAAATATATCCACTATAAACAAACCAATCCCTTGAAAAAGAAATCTTTGATAAACTTAAAGAATGATTAAATAAGGATGTAATTATAATAACTACTAACCTAAAATAATATCCTATAATAAAGAAAATTATAAATTCATCAATATCTATCAAAAGAAAGAAATATGATATTAATAAAGTAAATGTGAGAAGTCTGGGATAAACCTCTTTCATGAAATTCCCAAAAATTGTTTTTCTTTTTACTTTTAGCCAGCTGTAAAAAATTTCAAAATATGATGTTGATATTGAAATTAAGAGTATAAAAAAAACATATTTTTTAATTAATTCATTTTCAGAGGATAAATAACTTGATATATGATCATATTTTAAATTAAATAAAGTTGAAAAAAATATAATTAAAATAAATGGAAAAACTAAAGAATAAATTAATAGAGAATTTTGCTCATTTTTATCCTTACAGTGTGAGTAAAATTTAATTATTGTGTGTTGAACACCAAATGATAAAATTGGCTGTATAATATTAGAAAAAGCAAGTAATGCTGTTATTAAACCATAAAATTGTTCATTTAAAATACTTGGATATAAAAACAATGTATTGATTGCTCCTAAAAAAAATGCAAAAAGAATACTTAATGAATTATAAATTGATTGTCTTGCAATGATATTATTCATTTAAATATTTTTTTTGAATAATAAGTAATAATTGATAAGATTATTAAAATAAAAATAGTGAATATCTGTATATAACCACCTAATTTAACAACATATGGATCAAAAATAAATTCAATATCATATTCACCTTTAGTTAAATGCAAACCTCTTAGAACATAATTAACATTATAATGATCAACAGTTTTTCCATCTACTTTAGCAATCCAACCATATGGATAATACATTTCTGAAAACACAACGAAAGAATCATAAACACTTTTATAATTATACTTTAAATAGTTAGGTTTGAAAATTATTAGTTTTATTTCAGAGGAATCATCAATTTTAAATTCTTTCGGTAAAATAAAGGTTTTTTTTGAGCTAGTTATTGCAGTCTTTTTAAAATCTGTTTTAGTTATATTAATAAACAAGGAATCAATGTTTTTATAATATTTCAAATTTTCAACAAACCACGCATTACCCATGGCCTCCTTATTTTCCATAACATCAATGTTATTATCATTATCTCTGTATAAAAGATATTTAACATTAAGCATATCAATAATAGATTTGTCTTCTTTTCTTAAAAATTCATTATACAATTCTTCAAACCTTCTTGGTTTGGCGCCATGATATCCTCCAATGGAATTATGAAAATAGGATGTTCTAGCCCCATTCAATCCAATACTAGGTTCGTAAACTCTATATTTCGTAGTATCATTTAAAATCAAATTATCAGCCTGGGTTTTGTCAAAAGGTTTTGAAAAAAACGATTTATTTCTAAACAAATTTCTATCTATATATCTGTTTGAAATCCCTATTAAATCAAATAATACAATAAAAAAAATTAAACATAAAGATATCTTGTATTTAATTATTTTTTTTTGACTTAGAAATAAAATAAAAAAACAAAATAAAATAATTATTACTCCTCTTAGTATATCATAGTTTAAAATTTCAACTCTTGTAAGTTCAATTTGTTTCATAATATCAGACCCAAAAGCTTCAGTAAAATATCCATCATTAGGCCCAATAAAATTTGATGAAAATTGGTTTAGGTAGGCAATTACAAAAATTGATAAAGTAATAATAAGTGTTTTAAATAAACTTTTTTGTTTTGACATAATATTATCTAAGAAAAATTCTTTAATACCAATTATTGCCAATATTGGTATACATAATTCTAAAATTATTTGTATTGATGATACTGCTCTAAATTTATTATAAAGAGGAAAAAAATCAATAAATAAGGAAGTTAAAAAATCAAAGTTTTTACCCCAAGACAAAAAAATTGAAAAAATACATCCAATTACTAACCAAAGTTTAAATCTATTAAACTTTAAAAAGAGTGAAAGTATTGCAAAAAAAACAATACTTATTCCAATATAAGGGGGGGCTTCTAGAATTGGCTGGTCTCCCCAATATGTGGGTACATTTTTAACAAATCCATCTGCTTGTGATTTTGATACTCCCCTATCCAATAAATAGCTATACAACTTTGAATCCCTACCAATTTCTTCATATGTTGCTCCTCCTTTAATGCGAGGAATTATAATGTTTAAAGTTTCAAATATTCCAGAACTAAATTGAGTTATATATTCATAATCTAAAC
>MDTD01121589.1_pt1 | contig 11015 bp, 18 predicted proteins | sample 811221 | NCBI WGS metagenome assembly MDTD01 (sample SAMN05326646, study PRJNA326480) | marine metagenome | isolation source: seawater | place: Pacific Ocean: South West | collected 2011
CCATTAGAAATGGTAAATGCTTGTTTGGAAATAGAAACAACAAGAGATATTGCACACCAAATTGTAAGACACAGAAGTTTTAGTTTCCAAGAGTTCAGTCAAAGGTATGCTAATCCACAAGACATGAATGAAGCATTCACTTACAGAGAACCAAGATTACAAGATCCAAAAAATAGACAAAACAGTATAGATAGCTACGATATGGATCTTGAAATGAGTTGGGGCAACAAACAAAAGAAAGTTATTCAAGTAGCCAAAGAAGCATATGATTGGGCAATAGCACAAGGCATTGCCAAAGAACAAGCCAGAGTCGTATTGCCAGAGGGCTTGACCAAGACTAAATTATATATGAATGGAACATTAAGAAGTTGGGTCCATTATATTGATTTGCGTGGAGCAAATGGTACGCAAAAAGAACACATGGAAATTGCTCATGCCTGTGCTGATGTAATACAACAGGTATTTCCACTAATAAAGGAATTAGATGTCTTGGATAGCTGATGTGATTTGGGGACAACCTAAAGAAGATAAGCCTAAGGTATATTTTGAAACAGAGAATTGGGCTGTAAGAAAATATGCACCTATTAGGCCTGCATCTGAATTTATTCCACAAGCATGGAAAAAGATGCCCACATTCACAAACAAACAAAAACACAAGATTGACAGTGAACAAACAATCAAGGCTTGTCCTGGTATAGGTGATTACATGAAAACAGGATTTATTATTCCTGCTTGGTGTGACATGGATATTACTCCTATGCCTGATGGCGAAAGTGTTGAAACAAGATATTCAGATCCTGAATACAATAGTGCATATCATCCAGCTGATCAAGTAAGCAACAACCATAGCACGGTTTTGCAAAAGTTTGGTGTACGTGCGGCAGTTAAATTAGACTGTCCTTGGAAGATATGGCAACCTAAAGACTGGAGTCTGTTGTACCTACCAATGTTTTATTTTGATAACAGAAACTATGAAGCTATACCTGGCATGATTGATCATGACTTGGGTGCTTTAATAAGTCCTATCAACATCATGCTGAAAGAAAAACAGCCTACAAGCATCAAGCTAGGCGAACCTATTGTACAAGTAATACCTATTAAACGTGAAAAAACTATTGCTAAGACAAGTAACCTTAGCAAGACTGCCGTAGATAGACACAATGCTATCATACAAACCAACAAGATAAGTTTTAAAGGTTGGTCTAAATGGCAACACGCCCGAAAGAACTATGTAGTGGATGCCCAAGACACAGAACTTCCAGGCGACGAAGATTAGTCTCCGTAGATATCTAAAACTTCTTTGACTGCCTTATGTCTTTCAATATCGTTTTGTTGAAATCTTACTATATCTATATGGTTAAGATATCCATAACCTTCTAGTTTTTTAATAAAATCTAACAAACCGTTGTTACTAATTCTGTCTGCTTGTCTTAAATCTCCCGTTACTGCCATTTGTGATTTGTCACCTATCCTTGTAAGCAACATTTTCATTTGACTAGCAGTAGCATTTTGCATTTCGTCTGCTACGATAAATGCTTTCTTAAAAGTTCTGCCCCTCATGTATGATAGTGGAGCAATTTCTACTATATCGTCTTGTATCATGTTCTCAACATCTCTTGAACTATAATACTCTTTGAAAACATCGAAGATAGGTCTTGTCCAAGGAGCCATCTTTTCTTCCATATTACCTGGTAAGAAGCCAATGTCTTCGTCAACTGATACAGCTGGTCGTGTTATAACAATCTTGTCAAATAAACCTTCCTTGAAATTCTTAATAGCCACCTGGACAGCAAGTAGTGTCTTACCGGTTCCCGCAGGACCAATCCCAAAGACTATGTCTTTTCTGGGGTCCAACAGTTTTAGCATATATGTTTCTTGATTTCTGTTTCTTGGATATATTTGTACTTGTTTGTTTTGATGTGTTTGAAAGTTAATAATGTTAGAGCGGGACTGCTCTAGACGCCGTTTGGCACGTTTTGCACCCATTAAGTCCTCCTTTATGAGTTAATACCTGTAGAAACAAGTTCTACACAAATATTTACCGGTGTTAACCGCAGACATAACTGCTAACATATAAAACAAAACAGGATAAATAAGTGTATAAGGTACAGGTGACACAATGCATGACGTTATAGACATAGTTAAAAACATAGAATCAGTATACGAAAGCGATACCGCTTTCAGCATATTAAAAGACTTTGAAAGAGTAATTGATGAGTTAGATATCTATGTGTATGAAAACTGGGGAGACGGTGAATTAGTATCCGGTCCTATGATAGAAAGACATTGGGTAACTTGTGAATTTATGTGGCCAAGAGATTCAATGCCAGATCCAGCAGGTGGTAAAAGACTTGTTGATTATGACTGCAAAGTAACCTATGAAAAAAGCTCTATTTTAAAGCCACGTAAAATTAAAGAGCCTGATGATATAAGACCAGGCAGTAAAAAAGGTAAGTTAGATAGACATCCTATATGGGTTGTAAAAATAGCTATGCCTAAAGATTTAATTTTGAATATTTACAGTGGTTACAGAGAACAATTAGATTTCGTTAAGGAACCAGCAACTGCATCAACGCAACCAGCAGTAGATGATGTGCCACAAGAAGCAGAACAACAAGCAGAAGGTGGAGCAGTTTAATGGGACTACACACAGGCGATCTTAATCATTTAGTATATGATGTATTTGAAATAGATTCATACAAATCTAAAATGGGCGATGACAAAAATATTGTTGTAATGAGCCTTTCAGCAAAAACAAAAGAGTCAGCAAATGACTTGATGAACTTTTTAGAAAAAGGATACAGTTTTATCCTTGATGCAGATGTAACATCAGGTGAACAAGCAGATGGAACTTACAAAGTATTTGTTGAACTTGAAAGAAACAAAGAAATACCTGATCAAATTGTAGAAATTATTGACGGCGTAAAAAAATTAGCTGACTTAGAAGATATGCGTTTTAGATATTACAAGAGTTTTAAAAGCAAACCAGTTGATGTAAATTCAGTAAATGAAACAGTTCCGTTAGACAATGACGCATATGATATTAGAGTCAACGAAAGCAATATGGAAAACTATAAAAACTTTTTTAATAAAAGTTACTTAGAGGACATATTTGTTGTTAACGAAAATTTATACATCAAGAAGAAATACGCAGATACTTTAGTGTTTGAAATCAAAGATTTTGGTAAAACAGAAGATGTGCATAAGCAAATACAAGAAAACTTCAATGTCAATTCTTTTGCTGAAATAATTTTCCTCACTAAATATTTAGGAGATTACAATATATCCAAATACGGAGATAAAACACTCATCGAAAACAACGGATATACTGTTGTTACATTAAGGAAATAGTTTATGGAATCAAATTATCAAAAATGCCTAGAAACAATTCTACATCACGAAGGTGGATATGTTAATCACCCAAAAGATCCAGGGGGCGAAACTAACTTAGGTGTTACAAAAAGAGTTTACGAAGAATGGGGCGGAACCAAAGACATGAAAGACTTAACTGTTGAAGATGTTGCTCCTATTTACAAAAAGAATTATTGGGACAAGATGAAGGGTGACGATTTACCAGGTGGATTAGACTTATGTGTATTTGACTTTGGTGTTAATGCAGGCCCAGGACGTTCAGCAAAATACTTACAAACAATGATTGGTACAGTTGCTGACGGTGGCATTGGTCCTAATACTTTACAAAAGGTTGCTGAGTATGTTGAAGCAAACGGCATTGAGACAACGATTGAAAACTTCCAAGCAAACAGACAACGATATTACGAAAAGTTAAGTACTTTTGATACGTTTGGACGTGGTTGGACTCGAAGAGTTGACGAAACAACAGAATTAGCAAAAACAATGATATGATTAAAGTCTGCCAGAACTGTGGTAGAGCTCATGAGGGCAGATTAATCGAAGAGTTCAAGGACGGTGATAACAAACCAATTGAGATAGTGGTTTGCGAACATCCACGTTACGAGGAAGAAGATGGAAAAAGTAGTTAAAGCAATAGCAGAACATTTAGACGTTGATGCGTCTAAGGTCGTACCAGGAGCATCTTTGATAGATGATTTAGGTGCTGACGACTTTGATATCGTTGAGCTTACCATTGCGATACAAGAAGCAACAGGTACAAGCATTTCAAGTGAAGAAGAAGCTAACGTAAAAACAGTTGGCGACTTTATTAAATTGGTGGAGAGCAAAAGTGTTTAGTTCTATAAAAATTGCAATAGTATTAATGATGTTAGCAGGTGCTGGCGGAGGATTTATGTATGTTAAAAATCTAAAAGCAGACTTGGCTACATCAGAAGCAAATAATCTTAAATTGGAACAAAGTATAGATAGTCAGAAAGCTGTGATTGAACAGATGAAAGCAGACTTTGAAGCAATAACCAAGATTAAAGCAGAAATAGAAAAACAAAATAGTATCCTTAAAGCAGAGTTTCAGGCTTTGGATAAAAAATTCAATAAAATAAACGGAAAAGGCGAAGTACGTGATATGGGTGATCTCGCAACGAAGAGGCCATCATCAGTTGAAAAGATAATTAATAAAGGAAGTAACAATGCAATGAGATGTAGCGAAATTGCAATGGGAAGTCCATTAACGGAGAAAGAGAAAAATGCAACTAAGAAGTCTGAAATCAATTCTGAGTGTCCTAGTCTTGCTAACCCTAACTACGTTCCTCACTAGTTGCGGTACAGCAGTTAAGCAATTAGAGATTTTCAACACTGAAATCGACAGAGAACCTCTTGCACTTCCAGAACCACTAACTCCTAAATTAGAAGAACTTAAATGGACTATAATTACGTCTGACAATGCTGACGAAGTGTTCGAAAAACTTAAAGCAGGTGGCATAGATCCTGTGCTATTTGGCTTGACAGACGATGGCTATGAAGCACTAGCAAAGAATTTTGCACAAATACGTGCTTATATGCTACAACAAGACGAAATAATCAAATCATATAAAGAATATTACGAAGGTAAAGACAAGAAATAGCTGATAAATACACATATAATCGAAAGGGAATTATATGTGGTTTTTCTTAGTTAAGTCAATTGTCGGTGCTGTTCTTGGACAGGCAACTAATGCCTGGTTCAAAAAGACCGCTATGGGTAAATGGTTCTATGGAAAGATGGAATCGTGGTACAACTGGGCGGCTGAAAGGTATGATCTTAAAATACTAACCGCTGAAGAAAAAACAATGCAAAAGTTTCCTGCATTGAAAAATAAATTAGATGCAATGGAATCCCGAATCAAGAAATTAGAAAAGAAAAAATAATATGTTTGACCAATTAGGACTAGATTTAGCAGATGTACTTGCTCCGTGGATAGCTATCTTAATATCCCTGTCGGCAGTATTTTGGTTTAAAGACTTTGCAGTAAATTTAATGAGTGGATTAAAGTTTAAATTTAATCCTGCATTTAATGAAGGTGATCATATCATACTAGATGGTGAAGATGCTATAATTGTAAGAATAGGATTGAGAGAAACTGTGTTTGGTGTGTATAGTGAAAAGGGTTATGTGTGGAGATTTATTTCAAACGATAGATTAAAATTACACAAACTAGAAAAGATTATCAATAAAGATTTACATTTAGACAGTGATGCAGAAAAAGGACGTAGATTACAGGCAATGATCGATCAGGCACAGAACGATAAGATTAATAAGAATAAGATTGAAATTGAGAGAATGAAAAATGGAAAAAATAAAAGTTAAAGAAACTAGCACAGCAAAAGAATATGAATTAGACAAAGCCGATCTTGTTCCTGCATCAGGAGATGAAGCTGAAACTTGGTACAACAAGACAGCAGGAATAATGGACAAGTTTAGACTTATTCCAAGACTGATTATGATGGCTTACATCTATGCCTTTTATAGTGCAACAACATGGTTTATGGCTTTGCCTGATCCAACAAATGCACAGGCGGCATTTATATCGACTATCGTTGGTGCTGGAGCGGCCTTCTTTGGTTTATATGTAGGTAAGCCAGGAGCGACTATCCCAGGAAAAAAATAATCGATAAGTAATAGTGTTGACCTTTAAACAAAAAGGTGTTATAGTACTATTATGGATTATTATGAATCGTTAGGCGTTAATCGTAACGCATCACAAAAAGAGATAAAATCTGCTTTCCGCAAAAAAGCGGCACAACATCATCCTGACAAGGGTGGTGATCCTAACCAATTCAAAGCAGTCAACGAAGCATACCAAACTTTATCCGACAGCAACAAAAGACAGATGTACGATCAATTTGGAACATCTGATCCACAACAAGCACAAATGAATAGAAACCAGTCGTTCCATTTTAACATGGGCGATGGTGGATTTGAAGAAGTATTTACAAACTTTTTTGGCAATGGATTTGGTGATCCATTTCAACGCAGACAAAGACAGATGCGTAACCAAGACATCACAATAGCCGCGGACATCACATTAAAGGATATTGTAAATGGTAAAGAACTAATTGCCTCATATAGATTACCAAGTGGCAAAGAGCAAACTGTTACAATAAAGGTTCCAAAAGGTGTACGTCCAGGAGACACTATGAGATATGGTGGAATGGGTGGAGACAACATTAGCCAAATGCCAAGAGGAGACTTGTATGTAAAAATAAGAGTCAAGAGAGACCCCGAGTATAGGGTAGATGGCATAAATTTATATATAGAGAGAACAGTAAACGTGTTCGATCTTATACTAGGCACAAACATTAGAGTAGATACTTTACATGGTAGACAATTAAGTGTAACAGTTCCTCCAGGCTCCAATCCAGGTACAACTTTCAGCATAAGTGGACAAGGCTTACCAGATCAAAGGTCAGGTACAACGGGCAGTTTATTTGTAAAAGTAAATGCACGAACACCAAAAATTACAGATGAAAACAAAAGAGAGATATTAGCACGGATAAAAGATGAAACTGATTTATCATCCTAACGACTGGTTAGACAAAAAGGTAGAACCTTTTGATTTTGAAAAGCATGATGCCAAAAAGGTTGAAGCTGACATGATATCAATCATGGAAAAGAATCAAGGTGTAGGACTTGCGGCCAATCAAGTTGAACTTGATGCACAAATTTTTATTATTAAACCAAACGGATTAAAGGATTATGAAGATGAAAAACCTTTTGCAATCATCAATCCGAAAATTACTGCGGTAAGTGAGGAGATGGTTGACGGTGAAGAAGGTTGTTTAAGTTTTCCGTTGTTATACTTTAAGGTAAAAAGACCAGTTGGTTTGGTAACTGAATGTCTTGACTCTAGCGGAAAAGAGTGTACAATAGAGTTAACAGGTTGGAATGCTAGAATCTTTGGTCATGAATATGATCATCTATACGGAATCAACTACATAGATAGGGTAAGTAAACTTAAACTAGATATGGCTAAAAGAAAACAACAAAAGTTAATGAAGAGAATTGAAAGACAAGTAAAGGATACACAGTTATATGGTAGAACCTAGTGAACAGTTACAATTAGTATTTGATAAAGCAGTTGATGTAGCTAAGAAGCTACAACACGAATACGTTACTATTGAGCATTTGCTCTTTGCCATGCTATGCGAAGAAAGTTTTGCAAAGGTCATTGAGGGCTTTGGTGCTGATCCTGAATTCTTAAAAAAGAATATTGAAAACTATTTAAAAAAGCAAACTGAAAAAATACAATTACCGCCAGAAAAGTCAAAGAAATACAAGCCAAAGAAAACACACGCAGTTGAAAGAGTATTGAACAGAGCTTTTACTCAAGTATTGTTTAGTGGTAGAAGTCATATAGAATGTGCTGATGTATTCTTAAGCATAATGAATGAAAAGAAAAGCTGGAGTCACTATCATATCACAAAAGCTGATATTGACAAAGACAAGTTCCAAGACTACTTGCAGAATGAATTAGTAGAAAACTACGAAGATGAAGAAATGTCCGGTATGGCAACTAGAGCTTTACGTTCATTTACAACTAATTTAAATGCAGAAGTAGATAAAGGTAAAATTGATCCTGTAATAGGAAGACATCCTGAACTTGATTCTATTGCACTTGCTTTAGGAAGAAGAAGCAAGAACAACGTATTGCTAGTGGGTGATCCAGGTGTAGGTAAAACTGCTATTGCAGAAGGCCTCGCCTGGAACATCGTACAAAAGTCATGCCCGGACTTCTTAATGGAGTATAGTGTTTACAACTTAGACATAGGAAGTATGTTAGCAGGTTCAAAATACAGAGGTGACTTTGAAGAAAGATTTAAACTGGTATTAGCCGCACTTAAAAAACGTGGCAAGACCATTGTGTTCATCGATGAAGCACACATGATTAGTGGTGCAGGAGCAGGTGGCGGAAATAGTTCTAATGATTTAGCAAATATGTTGAAGCCTGTAATGACCAAAGGCAATATTAAAATTGTTGCTTCAACCACTTGGGAAGAATACAGAAAGTATTTTGAAAAAGACAGAGCATTGATGCGTAGATTTGCTAGAGTTACTATTGACGAGCCAAGCAAAGAAGTTACAAAAGAAATATTAATGGGCATCAAGAAGTATTACGAAGAGTTTCATAAGACAACTATTACTGAAGAAGCTATTTGTAGTGCAATTAAATTAAGTATTAAGTATCAAGCAGATAAGAAACTGCCAGATAAAGCAATTGATTTGATTGATTGTGCTTGTTCTAGATTCAATCTAAAAAGTGATACTGAAAAGGTTGTAGGCGAAGACGAAATACAATTTGAAATAGCAAAAGCAGTAAACTTACCTGAAGCACAGGTTAAAGAAAAAGAAACAAGCAATCTTGCTAACCTAGAAAAGAATCTTAAAGGCGAAGTGTATGGACAGGATAAAGCTATTGGCGAAATAGTTGATAAAATACTTGTTGCACAGGCAGGACTTAAAACTGAAAACAAACCCGTTGGGTCTTTTGTGTTCATGGGACCAACTGGAGTTGGTAAAACTGAAACTGCAAGACAACTTTCAAATCAGTTAGGTGTAAAACTTGTTAGATTTGATATGTCTGAATATCAAGAAAAACATTCAGTAGCTAAACTTATTGGATCTCCTCCAGGATACGTAGGCTTTGAAGAGAATGCAGGTTTATTGATTACAAAATTACAAGAAAATCCTAATTGTGTATTGCTACTAGATGAGATTGAAAAGTCACATCCTGATGTTAGCTCGTTGTTGTTACAGATAATGGACAATGGTTTTGTAACAGGATCAAATGGTAAAACTGCTGACTGTAGAAATATTGTTTTGATACTTACAACTAACTTAGGTTCACAAGAAGCAGACACAAATGCCATTGGGTTTGGTTCTTTAGATAAAGAATACGAAGATAAAGAACTTAAAAAATTCTTTCCACCAGAGTTTAGAAATAGACTTGATGGTATAATGACATTTAGTAAACTTGAAAAGAACACAATGATCAAGATTGTAGGCAAGTTTTTACTTGAACTTAAAAATATGCTAAAAGAAAAAGAAGTAGAAACTACAATATCTGATAGTGCTATTGACTTATTAGTTGACAAAGGGTTTGATGCAAAGATGGGTGCTAGACCTTTACAACGTGTAATTGATAAAGAAATAAAAACCCCATTGTCTAAACAACTCTTGTTCGGTGATTTAAAAGAAGGTGGTAAATTAAACATAGATGTTAATGAAGAAACCTTTGTGTTAAATACGGTAAAAGTTAAGGAGCAAGAGAAAGTTGATCACACGCAAAGCAAATAAACTTTTCTGGGACAAGTACCTGTACAAGCTAGGTGTAATGAACACTGGAGCCTCCATCTTTAGGAATAAAAGGCTTGACCAAGCACGTGACATAATCGACAGCTTAAACCTACAATACATGAAAGGTGAACCAATAGGATATAAACCTTCTAGATGGTCACAAAAGAAAACAGATATATCTCAAAACGATTTACACGATCTAAAAATATTGATCAATGCTTTCCAAGATGATGTAGAATATATGCTAAGATGTGAGGGATTTAGATTAGGAATATATTCCAACAATGCTAAATGGTTGAAAAGGATTGGCAAAAAACTTCATGATGTGCCATGGTTATGGGAGCCTAAAAATATTAATGCAAAAGCAAATATTATATATGTAGATGAACCTTTTCCATATGAATACAAAGTGTTTCTGAATGGAACTGCTCACCCTAATTTTTATGACTGGTGCTTAAACAACAAGGACAAGGTACGGGTTGGAGATATGCTATTACGCAGTTTTAAATCCAGCAGTGAGCTACGTGGTAGGTATATGTATGCAAAAAACGAGAAGGTTTTGACCTTAATTAGAATGTTTTTACACGATAATATCATACGTTTGGACAAGATAGTACATCAAACAAATACGGATAAATAATAGTATGTCCAGTTCAGAAATAATATTGACAAATCAAGTACACGCAGGTGACTCTACTACAACTACGGTCACTGGTGAAAAGTTCAAAGGTGATGGCTTTTATGGCAGATCAGATGGCTTTCATACTGTGCAATACAACTTGTCAGATTTCAATGGTACAATTAAGATGCAAGGCACACTTGCAACGGAACCTGTAGAAGCTGATTACTTTGACATAGCAGGTACTGAATCACAAGGATCAAACGGTAGTTTTTTCCACAATTTTACAGGTAACTTTGTATGGGTACGTGTGGTAGCAAACTTTACTAGCGGTACAATACAAAACGTTTTATTGAATCATTAGGATATATTATGAAGCATTTTATTAATATAGTTTGGGAAAACAAGGACAAGGCAGAGCTAGATGAATATCTAGTAGATACTGTGTTGGATTCAGCAGATGAAGGACTTGTAGAAGATGAAACAAACTATGAAACATTTGACACTGAAAACGGTGGTGTGGTACTTGCAGTAGAGCTACACAAAGGCCTTGATGAAGCAGAATCCAAGGTTGTAGCAGAGCGATTAGCTAATAAATTGTTTGATTTAGGGCATACAAACTTCGATATCGAAATTTCCGTCTAGCTTTAAACTATGATAAATACTCTTAGTATAGGAGTATTCTATGTCTAA
>MDTD01105100.1_pt1 | contig 11014 bp, 10 predicted proteins | sample 811221 | NCBI WGS metagenome assembly MDTD01 (sample SAMN05326646, study PRJNA326480) | marine metagenome | isolation source: seawater | place: Pacific Ocean: South West | collected 2011
ATCTAACTCTCTTCTAACAAAGCTGCTAGCTCCATCACACCCGATAAGATATTTTGAAAAAAATGTTAAGTCGCCATTGGAGTTTTTACAATTTAGATAAACTCCTTCAGCTGTATCATCAAAACTTAATAATTCTGTTCCTTCTTTGATTACAATATTATTTTCTGACTCTACAGAAGATCTTATGAATCCTTCTAGTTCAGGTTGATAAAACAAAACTTGATTTGGCCAACCCATAGCAGATACCCCAACCGGTTGCTCGATTGTTTGAATGGGATTTAAATTTGCATCACCGAAATGAACACAATGAACTTCAGTTGAATTTTCAACAACTTTTTCTGCAATACCCAGCCTATCAAATGTTCTAAGTTGTTCTCCATCTGTATTTATAGCTCTAGCGGTAGGAGAGGGACCAATGTTTCTTTCAATTACTAAAACTTTATGACCTAACTTACCCATCAAACCTGCAAAAGTGGACCCAACAGGTCCGTACCCACAAATTGCTATATCAAATTGTTCCATTTTTGAGCATAAAAGATTAGGAAATTTATTATAATGATTTTTGAAAATTTGAGGAGAAAACCATGGCACCAATTATTAAGGCAGTCGACGTTCAGTACTGTACGTTGCAATGTCCTGATTTAGACATACAAGAACAGTTCTTAATTCATTTTGGAATGCATACAGTTTCGAAGACAGAAGAAATGCTACTAATGAAGGGCGACGGTAAACAACCTTTTATCGAAAAAATTTTAAAAGGTGAGAAAAAATTTATAAGTAATGCATTTGTTGCAGCTTCAATGGAAGATTTGGAAAAGATTAGTAAAACCGACTCTTTTTCTGGAGTAGAAGAACTCAAAACTCCTGGAGGAGGTTTCGTTTCAAAAGGACAAGACCTTGACGGTTTTGGAGTAGAAGTCGTCTATGGGATTGAAGATTTAAAAGAAAATTTATCAGAAACAATACCAACTAATGAGGGAAGAACTGTAAACAGAGTTAATCGAATGAAAAGATTTTTAAAAGGTTCTTATCCAAGAATTTTAAGATTTGCTCATGTGGGACTCAATGCTGTTGATGTACAAGCATCTTTCAATTGGTATAAAGACCATTTAGGTCTTATCGCAAGTGATAGGCTTTTTTTAGGTGATCCAAAAGATCCCAATACTCCTTTACAGGGAATCTTCTCCCGTCTTGATAAAGGAAAAGATCCTGCTGACCACCATACTGTATTCTTTCTTTCAGCAGCTTTTTTATCTGAAGGTAAACCAGTAATGAATCATGTTTCCTTTGAAATGTTTAACATTGATGATGTCTTTACAGGAAATGAAATGCTTGAGTCTAAAAAAGAAGAGTTCAATTATTTTCAAGAATGGGGCGTGGGTCGTCATTATCAAGGCAGTCAACTTTTTGATTACTGGCGAAATCCTTTTGGTCAAACTCATGAACATCAGACAGATGGAGACATGTTTGATAATACCTTTCCAACAAGAGACCTTAATGTAATCACCGACGAGGCAGGACTGGGCCAGGAGCCTGCTGAGTCTCAATGGGGCCCTGCAATTAGTAATACTTTTGGTAATTTAGAAAACGGTTAATAAATGGATCTAGGTATTTCAGGAAAGAAAGCTATCATCTGTGCTTCAAGTAGAGGCTTGGGTAAGGCCTGTGCTAATGATTTAGCCAAGGAAGGTGTGGAAGTTTTTATCAATGGAATAAATGAAAAAAATTTAAAAAAAACTGAGCAAGAATTTCTTGATAAAGGTTTTAAAGTTACTTCCATTTTAGGGCCAATGGAAGACTCTTCAACTAGGTCTGCATTACTTGAAGCTTGTCCAGAACCCGATATTTTGATTAATAATAGTGGTGGACCACCTCCTGGTAATTTTTTTGATTGGACTGAAGAAGATTTCCTATCAGCAATTAAATCAAACTTCACACAATCTGCTCTACTTATGCAAGCAGTGATACCAAAAATGAAAGAGAAGAATTTTGGTCGAATAATTAATATAACCTCTGCAATGGTTAAAAATCCGCATTTAATAATGGGACTTTCAACTTCTGCTCGATCTGGACTGCATGGTCTATCAAAAGCTTTATCTAGAGAAGTCGCTCAATTTAATATAACTATTAATAATGTTTTACCAGAAAGAATTGATACCGACAGACAAACTCAAATTTTAAATTTTCAAGCAAAATTAGCAGATACTACTTATGAAGTAGTAAAAAAAGAGCTAGAAGAGTCTCTTACTGCAAATAGAATGGGTACTGTAAACGAGTTTTCTGGAATTTGTACTTTCCTTTGTTCAAAACAAGCAGCTTATATATCAGGGCAAAATATATCTGTTGATGGCGGAAATTCTACGAATCTTATTTAACACCTAATTTTTCTTGTAAGCCTTTATTTGAAGTAGTGTAACCAAAAGGTACTCTTTCCCCAGGATTGATTCTTCTATAAGCCTCTTGAACCGCAATAGTTGTTTCATGAAAACCACATAAAATTAAGTCAAGTTTTCCTGGATAAGTATTTATATCACCTACTGCAAATATTCCTTTTTTGTTTGTTTCATAATTTTCAGTGTTAACGGCTATCTTTTTTCCATCCAAATCTATATTCCATTCTAGAATAGGACCCAGTTGCTTATTTAAACCAAAAAAGAAAAGTGCTTCATCACATTGTAAAATCTCATCTTCTTTGGTTTCAAAATTCATTAACTCAACTCCCTCAAAAGAAGAGTCTCCTTTTATAGATTTAATAACGTAAGGAATTTTTAATTCAATTTTTCCTTCTTTGACAAGATCTCTCATCTGATTTTCAGTATGCTCTGCACCTCTAAAGTCGTCTCTCCTATGAACCAAGAAAATTTTCTTGGCAAGTTTTGATAATTCAACCGACCAATCCAAAGCGCTGTCACCGCCTCCAAATATGACTATTTCCTTATCTTGATATTTATCTTTTTCTTTAATTGAATAGTCCACACCCTTCGATAAAAATCTATCGGGATCTTCAACTGGCGGTTTTCTAGGCTCAAATGCACCAGCACCTGCTGCAATAAAGACATTTTTTGCTACAAATTCAGTTTTTTCACTAGTAACAACTCTCCAAAAATTATCAGGAAGTTCTTCAAGAACATCAACCCTTTGATTGAGATGAGTCTTATAATCAAAAGGTTTAATTTGTTCTAACAAAGCGTCGATATGTTCTTTTCCTGTTTGATTAGCAACTCCAGGAATGTCGTAAATCGGCTTTTCTGGATAAAGCTCTATACACTGACCACCTACTTTGTCTAAATTGTCTATTAAATGACAATTTAAACCTAAAAGTCCTGCTTCAAAGACTGTAAATAGCCCTACGGGACCTGCGCCGATTATAACTATATCTGTTTCAATTGTTTTAGACATCAACTTACCTTCATCCCTGGCATAGCTTCTTCATCAGGACTAACTAGGTAGACACCACTTTTTTCATCGCTTGCAGCTAAAATCATTCCCTCTGAAGTTCCAAATCTCATTTCTCTTGATTTTAAATTATTTACGCAAATTACCATTTTATTTAACAAATTCTTAGGTTCATAATATTTCTTAATACCCGCGAAAACAGTTTTATTACCTAATTCGCCTAGGTCTAATTTTAACTGCACTAACTTATCAGCATCTTCAATTTCATTTACTTCTATGATTTTTGCAACACGCAGATCAATTTTAAAAAAATCATCAATTGTAATTTCATTCACTTTTACTTGCCTCTCTCAATTTATCTATTTTATCGTCATCAATTCTTTCAATTAAAGGTTCAAACTTTTTAATTTCATGATTTTTGATTAAGAGTTTGAGATTATCAAAACTATCTTTTTTTAAATTCAAATAAGATTTTATTTTAAATGCTGTTTCAGGAATTATAGGTTCTAAGCAAATATTTAATATCCTAAATAAATTCATGCTGGTACTAGAAATCTTTATAACTTCTTTCTTATTTATACTTTCTTTAACCAATATCCAAGGCTGATTGTGATCAATGTATTGGTTGGCTGTATCTGCTAGTTTCATAATTCTCTTACATGCGTTTGAATAATCTAAACGAATAAAATCATCAAATATATCAATTGCTTCATTTTGAAAATCTTTAATGAGATTTTCGTCTAAATCTGATCCAATTTTATTATCATTAGAATTTAAAAACTTCTGAACTCTACTAGCAATATTGATAAATTTTCCTACTAGGTCGGTATTAACTTTTTTCTGGAAATCTTCGAAATTAAAATCAATATCATCTATTTTATTAGTAAGCTTTGATGCCAAATAATATCTTAAATAATCAGAATTTAATTCAACTGAATATTGATCAGCCAAAAGAAAATTACCCTTAGATTTAGACATTTTATTTCCATTCAAGGTTAAGAAACCATGAACAAAGACATTTGAAGGTTTCTTAAATTCAGCTGCATGCAAGAGAGCTGGCCAAAAAAGAGCATGAAAATTTAAAATATCTTTACCAATAAAATGATAAATTTCATAAGAAGAATTATCACTCCATAAATCTTGGGCAGATAACTTATTTTTTGAGTCTTTTAAATACTTTTCTAAAGTACCAATGTAACCAATCGGTGCATCTAGCCAGACATAAAAAAACTTATCCTCAAAACCAGGAATTTTAAATCCAAAGTAGGGTGCATCTCTTGATATATCCCAATCCATAAGCCCATCTTTAAACCATTCTTGAAGCTTATTGTTAACACTATCCTGTAAAGAAGATTTATCTATCCATTCCTTTATTTCACTTTCTAACTTTGTAAGACTAAAAAAGAGATGCTCGCTTTCTTTGATTATTGGTGGTTTATTTGAAAAAATTGATATTGGATTAAGTAATTCAGTTGCTTCGTACTTAGCCCCACATGCATCACAGTTATCTCCATATTGTTTCGAAGCATTACATTTAGGGCAAGTTCCTTGGACGTAACGATCAGCTAAAAATAAATTCCTTTCTTGATCAAAGAGCTGTTTGATATTTTGTTTTGAAATGTATCCATTTTTGAGAGCATTATTGTAAATTAATTCACTGTACTTTTTATTCTCTTCACTGTGAGTTTGATAATAACAGTCGTGATTAACTTGAAACTTTTCTAAAGTATTTTTATGTTCTTTCATGTATTTCTTAACTAATTTTTCAGGCGAGACATTTTCTTCTTCAGCTTTCATCATGATAGGCGTACCGTGAGCATCTGAAGCACAGAGATAAATGCAGTCATTACCAATAATACGTTGCGATCTTACCCAAATATCAGTTTGGATATGTTCTAGTAAGTGTCCAAAATGAAGCGGACCATTTGCATAAGGAAGTGCGCTTGTAACAATTAATTCTTTTTTTTTTCGCTGTCATAGGAATATGCTATCAACATGAAGAGAGGTCATTTTATCTTAAATGCCAAAAGTATTCTGTTGATTTTATTTCTAGCAACATCTGGTTGTGCAACAATCAATAATCTATCTAGTGATTTTAATCCTGATGATCCATATGAAAAAAGCAATCGAAAGGTTTTTGAATTTAACAATAAATTGGATAAGTTGTTTTTAAGACCAGTTACTGACTTTTATGATCAAGCAACTCCAGAGTTTGCTCAAACATCCATAACAAATTTTTTTGCTAACTTAGATGATATAAGAATTTCAATTAATAATCTTTTACAAGGAAATGTTGTTGAGTCTATGAGTGATATCACTCGTTTTTTTATAAATTCTATATTCGGATTAGCTGGTTTTTTTGATGTAGCTTCGGAAATGGGTTTAGAAAAACATAGTGAAGACTTTGGTCAAACTTTAGGTAAATGGGGCGCGAAACCAGGACCCTATTTAATGCTACCATTTTTAGGACCTAGTACCACAAGAGATGCTTTTACTTTTGTTGGTGATACTGCCCTTGCTCCAGCTATTTCTCTAGACAATAACAGAGCAAGATTAGGTCTTATATCTCTTGATTTAATTAATACTTATTCTGCTTTTACGGGTATAGCAGATATTGAAAGCAAGGATCAGTATGCCTTTTTAAGAGATGCATATCTTGAAAGAAGAAAATATGAAGTCAATGATGGAATATCTGAAGAAGAGCTTTTTCAAGATGAAGATTTTGAAGATTTTTAATTAATCGATAAAAGCACTATAAACCATTGATTGCATTTGTACTCTAATTGGATAATAGCCAGATGGCATAAGTTGAGTCATTAAAATACAAATTAGTTCCTCTTTTGGATCTATCCAAAAAAAAGTACTTGCGGCACCGCCCCAATTATAACTTCCAATTGAGCCAGAATTTTGAGTATCAGCTAAATCTATATTTACTCCGAAGCCCAATCCGAATCCAACGCCTTTATATCTAATTTCGCTAAAACTTCCTTCAGAACCCATGGTAACCATATCTTGGTTATCAGTTAGATGATTAGAAGTCATCAATTCAATAGTTTTTCTTGATAAAAGTCTTTGGCCTTCAAATTTACCTCCATTGAGCAGCATTTGACAAAAATTGTAATAATCTTCTGTGGTAGAAACCAAACCTCCACCACCAGACAAATGCAATGGCATACTTGAATAACCGCTCTTGTTGTTTCCTGCATCTTGAAGTCGTAAATACTCTTTTGGAGTTCTTTCATAACATGAAGCAAACCTATTAATTTTATTTTTAGCTACGAAGAAACCCGTGTCTTTCATTTTTAGCGGCTTGAAAATATATTTTGTAAAATAAGCATCTAACGACATGCCACTTAAAACTTCTACTAATCTTCCGCAAATATCGGTGGCAACGCTGTAGTTCCATTTATCTCCGGGATCAAACTCTAGGGGTAAACTAGCTATTGATTTAGAAAAATTTTCTAAATCAAGAGGCGGAAAACTAAAATCTGTATTTTCTCCTCTAGGACCACTCCAAACTTTTCGATAAGCATGATCTATATTTGTACGATAGTGAAAGCCGTAAGTTAATCCGGCAGTATGGGTTAATAAATCTCTAATAGAGATTTCACGATTTGCTGGACGAGTCATAAAATGTGGATAACTACCTGAAACAAAGACTTTTGGATTTTTAAATTCTGGTAGAAATTTACTAACAGGATCGGCTAATTGAAAAAGACCTTGTTCAAATAATTGCATTAAAGCAACGCTAGTTATTGGTTTGGTCATTGAGTAAATTCTAAAAATAGTATCTTTCTCAATTTTTTTATTATTTTCGACATCTCTTAAACCAGATGACTTGAAATGAATAACTTTTCCTTTTCTGGCAATTAAGGTTTGAATACCTGCCAATTTTCCATTTTGGATATATTTTTCCTTAAAAAAATTTTCCATTTTTATTAACCTTTCTTTTGAAAGACCATATTTATCAGGATTTGTAGTTTTCATGTTTTCTCCTTTGCTGAGATTTTAGCCTTTATAAAATCTGAATGTGCAACGTAAATTAAGTTAGAAACTTTTCTTATGATGTGTTCCTCATATTTATCAATGTTTCCATCTGCATAAGCAATTTTCCACATTGACTCTATTAATCTTACTCTTTGTTCCGCATTAAAATTATCATTTATATCTCGTGTAAATTCATAAAGGGAAGTTGAGTCTGCAATGTTATCTTTAGCAAGACTTATTAACTCATCCACTTCAGTCTGATGAATCTCAAAATCTTTGACTAATGTATTTTTTAAAGCTTCTATTTCAACATCATCAAGAATTTCATCTGCCATACTTGTCTCTAACAGAAGAGCAATACAAGCTTTTATAGTTGTTTTATCGTCAATTTCAGGTTTTTGAGACTCTTCCGTATTAAAAATTTTTTTAAAAAAGTTCATGCTGCTCTATTTTGATTTTCTAAAATTATGTTTTTTAACTCCTCTCTAATTTTTTCACTTTTTTGATTACCTAATAATACGTGTCTAGATTTTTTTGCATTATTAAATCCTTTGAATAAATTTAACATATGGAATTTAGTTTTGATTGAGTCTCTTAAACTGAGGTTATCAATGTATTCAAACATCTGATCAATTATCATTAATAAACTATTTTCCTCCTTATTTGAGTCATAAAAAAGTCGATCAACTTCTAATAATTTATAAGGAAATTCGTACGCAGTTCTCCCAACCATAATGCCATCTAAACTTTTAAAATCTTCTTTAGCTGATAGAAAATTGTTTATCCCGCCGTTAATAATGATATTGATATCTTGGAAATCTTTTTTTAACCTCAAAACTCTTTCATAATTCAATGGCGGTATTGTCCTATTCTCTTTAGGATCCAACCCTTTTAAAAGGGCTATCCTTGCATGAACATAGAAAGTATTAATACCAACTTTAGACAATTCATTTACAAAGTAATCGAGATCTTTCTCAACATCAGTATCATCAACGCCTAATCTTATCTTTACAGATACCTCTTTATCCGAAACAGAAATCATTTCAGATAAACATCTTTTAACTAGCTCAACGTCTTTCATTAACACTGCCCCAAAGTTTCCAGACTGAACTTTTGAACTAGGGCAGCCTAAGTTAAGATTTATTTCAGAATAATTGAAAGCATTTGATATTCTTGTGGCTTTTTTTAATTCCTCTGGAACACTACCACCAATTTGTAAAACAGTAGAATTAGAAATACCAGAATTATCTAAGAATTTTTCAGGATTGTTTCGGTTTATTGCATTAGCATGAATCATCTCGGTAAAGAGAATTGCTTCTTTAGATAAAATTCCGCTGAGATATCTAAAATGACGATCAGTCTTTCTCATCATCGGAGCAATACAAAAAGATCTTTTCATCAGAGAAAGTAAATTACCGAAAGAACCCCCACCACAGATAATACAATAGTATAAGGTAGCGCCATCAAAACCATTCGTAAATAAGAAAGTCCTAATAGAGGTGCTACGGAAGAAGTAAGTAAAAATAAAAATGCAGCTTGACCGTTAGGAGTTGCCACACTAGGTAAATTTGTACCACTATTAATGGCAATGGCTAACAGATCAAATTGTTCTCTGCCTATTGCTCCACTATCCAAGGCTTCCTTAACTTCACTTATATAAATAGTCGCAACAAAAACATTATCACTAATCATCGATAAGATTCCATTCACCATGAAAAACATCGGTATTTGAATCTCCTGTCTCAAGCTTAAGACATAAGTAATAACCGGTGTAAATAGGTGTTGGTCATGTATAACCGCAACTACTGCAAAAAATACAACAAGAAGAGCAGTGAATGGTAAAGCTTCTTCAAAAGCTTTTCCAAGTTTTGGTTCTTCAATGACTCCATTAAAGGCTGTCAGCAAAACAATAATCATCAAGCCGATTAATCCAACAGCAGCAAGTCCAAAAGCTAGAGAAAATACTAATATTAATGCAATTAATGCTTGAGTAACGATTTTCATATTTTGAGCTTGAGTTCTTTTTGAAGACTCTTGTTTATCAAAGTCATAAAGAATTTGTCTAATATGATCTGGAAGCTGAACTCCGAATGAAAATAAAGAAAATCTTTCAACGAAATAACAAGTTATCAATCCAGCAATGAAAACAGGAAAAGAGATTGGAAGCATTTTTAGAAAGAATTCAATAAACGACCAATCAGCAACACTTGCAATCAATAAATTCTGAGGTTCTCCCACAGTTGTAGCAACACCACCTAAAGCAGTTCCAACTGCTCCATGCATTAATAAATTTCGAAGAAAACCTTTAAAAATCTGAAATTCATCTGAGTCTTCAGAAAAGGAATTTTCCTTTGAGGCAACATTTATATAAACATGATAAAAACCAGCAGCAACTGCAATTAATACTGCCATAACTGTTAAAGCATCTAAGAAAGCAGACAGAAATGCCGCTGAAAACACAAAAAGCAAACATAAAACTCTTTTGTTTTTGATATTAATTAAAAGTTTAGTAAATATATATAATAGAAAATCTTTCATAAAATAGATGCCAGCCACCATAAAAACTAGCAGCAAGATAACCTTTAAATTTGCTTCTACTTCATAATATATTTGCCCTGTATTGGTTAGACCCATCAAAATAGACTCCAGTGCTATCAATCCACCAGGTTGAAGAGGGTAACATTTGATTGCCATTGCCAAAGTAAAAATAAATTCACCCAGAATGATCCAGCCAAGAATAAATCCAGCAGGTAAGCTCATGGCATCGAATAAAATGTATATAATCGGATTGACAATCAAGAAAGAGATTATTGTGTTTTTATACCAATTAGGAGCAACTCCCAAAAAATTATAATAAATTGAATTTACCATGGAGATTTCATTTGTTTAACTTTGAACCTGCAAATTATATAGATGTTGAATCTAAAGATTCAGAATTTTTTATTATATTTGAGCAAAGCATTCTATCGTTTTCAAATGAAAATTTTATCAGACCTATCACACAAGATGAATTAAATTGGTCTTATATAGAAGAAAAAGAAAGGCATTTCTTGGGCTATCTAAATAAAAAACCATGTTTTGCAATTTTGGCTTTAAAAAATCAGTGCGAATTAGAAAATTCGATATTTATAGATATGCGTTCAGCACTTGGAAGAATGCCTGATCAATTGTTCGATGTTATTGCAAGATCTATCCAGATAATAAATTGGTCAAAAGATCATCAATTTTGTGGGACTTGTGGGTCAAGAATGGAACAACATATTAAAGAAAGGGCAATGGAATGTTCAAAATGCAGAGGCCAACTTATTTACCCTAGAATTTCTCCTTGTGTAATTACGCTTGTATATAAAGAAAATGAATTTTTGCTTGCGCATAATAAAAATTTTCCCCCAGATTTTTATAGTACTTTGGCAGGTTTTATAGAACCAGGTGAGTCGGTAGAGAATGCATTGAAAAGGGAAGTTTTGGAAGAAGTAAATATAAACATAAAAAACTTGGAGTATTTTTCTAGTCAGGCTTGGCCCTTTCCAAGTCAATTGATGTTAGGTTTCTATGCTGAATACGATTCAGGCGAATTAAAACCTGACGGAGAAGAAATTGATGAAGCTCAATGGTTCAATAAAGATAACAT
>MDTD01024365.1_pt1 | contig 11013 bp, 10 predicted proteins | sample 811221 | NCBI WGS metagenome assembly MDTD01 (sample SAMN05326646, study PRJNA326480) | marine metagenome | isolation source: seawater | place: Pacific Ocean: South West | collected 2011
TAACGAAACCTAGGTATAAAAAAAAAATTATTAAAAGCTTAAATAAATTAGAGCAAATTGATTTTAGATTTACAAATGAGGGAAGCAGAATAATTAAACTTTGAGATGGAAATAGAAAACTTAAGTTTAATAATACCAACTTTTAAAAGAGAGAAACAAATAATAAAAATTTTAAATTCTCTTAACAGCCAAATAAATGAAAAAGTTAAATTAGAGATAATTCTTTGTGATAGTTTTAGTGATTACAACACAATTAATTTCCCGATTTTAAAAAAAAATATTAATTTAATTATTTTAAATAATAAAAAAAACATACTTTCATTTAAAAGAAATTTAGGAATAGAAAAAGCAATTAATGAGCACATAATACTAATAGACGATGATTGTATACCTGATAATAATTTTATAAATACATATCTACAAGATTTTAAAAGAATTGACGACAAAACAATATTATCTGGTATTGTAGACTACCCTTTATTATATAAAAAGAGTTCAAATTATATAAAATTTAGAGATTCAAGACATTTTAAAGAAGTTAATTTAAATAAAGAATATTCTTTACAACCACACAAAGTTGTTGCAATGAATATGGGTATAAAAAAAACTAATAAATTAACCAAAATTGGTTTATTTGATGAAAGATTTTTAGGTTACGGTTTTGAAGACTATGAATTTGCATTTAGATATGAACAAAATGGTTATAAATTAATGAAAACTAACGCAAAAATTATTCATGATGAAGGAGAGCCAATATTTACAAATTATTTAATAAAACACTATCATCTAGGTCGAGATGGCATGAATAACTTATTACTAATAAATAATACTTCTGCAAAAAATACAATTTATTTTAAAATTGAGAATAATTTTTTTGTAAAAATAATTTTAAAAATATGGGGTATTAGGTTATTATTTCAATTTATTGAAAATATAATTATCAAAATTGATAAATTTAAAATATTAAATTTTAATTCAATATATAATCTAGCCAGATTGTCATCTTACCTAAAGGGTAAAATTGACAGAAGTAAATCAAACTTAAAACCCGAAACAAAAAATTGGTATGAATAATTTTTTTAAGAATAAGAATGTAATGATTACTGGTGGGACTGGTTCTTTTGGATCAGCAATGACCAAAAAACTTCTAAAAACAAAAGTGAAAGAAATAAGAATCTTTAGTAGAGATGAAAAAAAACAAGATGACATGAGAAAACTTTTTAAAGATAAAAGAATAAAATTTCAGATTGGTGATATAAGAGACAGAAAGAATGTTGCCAATGCAGTTAGAGAAGTTGATTATATTTTTCATGCTGCCGCACTTAAACAGGTTCCGTCGTGTGAATTTTATCCTTTAGAGGCTGTAAAAACAAATATTATTGGAGCTGACAATTTAATTTCAGAGGCTATCAATGCTAAAGTAAAAAAAATAATATGTCTTAGTACAGATAAAGCAGTCTATCCAATAAATGCAATGGGTGTATCAAAGTCAATGATGGAAAAAGTAATTTCTGCAAACGCAAGAAATTCAGGAAAAACAGATATTTGTATAACAAGATATGGAAATGTTATTTATTCAAGAGGTTCAGTTATACCATTATTTGTTGATCAAATTTTAAATAAAAAATTTGTAACAGTAACTAATCCAAAAATGACAAGATTTATGATGACTATGGAAGATGCAATAAATCTTGTATTATTTGCATTTCAAAATGGAAAAAATGGAGAGATATTTGTAAAAAAATCTCCAGCATCATCAATAGAAGACATAATTAAAGCTTTAGAATTTGTATTAAATACAAAGATAAATATTAAAACAATTGGCTTAAGGCATGGAGAAAAATTTCATGAAACTTTATTAACAAAAGAAGAATTTAAAAAAACAATAAACTATAAGAATTTTTATAAAATCAAATCAGATAACAGAGATTTAAACTATGAAAATTATTTTTCAAAAGGTGAAAAAGTAAAAAATTATTCAGATTATACATCTCAGAATACTAAAAGATTAACAGTAAAAGAAAATGTTAAATTATTAAGGCCAATAATAAAAAAAAATTTAAATAAGTCTTAAAATGAATATAGCTGTAACAGGAGCTAATGGTTTTATATCTAAAAATTTAATATTTAGATTAAAGTACGAGAAAAATTGTAAAATTTTTAAAATAACAAGAAAAACAAGTAAAAAAGAATTAAATTCTGTACTTCTGGCAGCTGATATCATTTTTCATTTTGCAGGAGCCAATAAACCAAAAAAAAAAATATTTTTTAAAAAAGATAACATAGATTTTACTAAGTATATTTGCAATTACTTGAATAAAACAAAAAAACCAAAAACAATTATTTATAGCTCAACTATTCAAGTAAATAATAACACTGAATACGGTAAATCAAAAAAAAAATCAGAAACGCAACTATTGAAACTTTATAAAAATAATTTATTTAATGTTATAATTCTAAGATTGCCAAATATTTTTGGCAAATGGTCAAAGCCTAATTATAATTCTGTAGTTAGCACATTTTGTAATAATATTTCAAGATACAAAAAAATTAAGATATTAAATCCTAAAAAGAAAATTGAATTATTATATATCGATGATCTTATAGATTTTTTAATAAAAATAAAAAATTCTAAGAACTTAAGTAGTAAAATAATAAGTAAATTTAAATTTACGAATAATATTAGTGTAAAAAAACTATCAGAGTTAATATTCAACTTTGAAAAAAGTAGAGATAAATTATTTATAGATCAAAGTTCTAAATTTGTTAAAAACCTGTATTCAACTTATATTAGTTTCTTGCCTAAAAGAAAATTTGCATACAAATTAAAATCTAAAACTGATCATCGTGGCTCTTTCACTGAAATATTGAAAATGAAAAATAATGGACAAATTTCTGTTTTAAGCTCAAAAAAAAATAAGATTAGAGGAAATCATTTTCACCATTCAAAAATAGAAAAATTTTTGGTTTTAAAAGGTAATGCTTTATTTAATATGCAGAGTGTTCTGAGCAATGAAAAAACTTCAATTAAGTTAAATGGCAATATTCCTAAGATCGTAGAAACTATACCAGGATGGAAACATTCAATAAAAAATATTGGTAAAAGTGACCTTATAGTTTTGATATGGAGTAATGAGATTTTTGATGTTAATAATCCTGATACTTTTCAATTATGAAAAAAATAAAAATTGTAACAGTAGTTGGAACAAGACCAGAAATAATAAGATTATCTTTAATTTTAAAAAAATTAGATAAAGAAACAGATCATTACCTGATACATACTGGGCAAAATTATGATCACCAATTAAACGAAATCTTCTTCAAAGATTTGGGTTTAAAAAAACCTAAATATAAAATTCAATCTAAGGATACAAATGCAACTCAAACACTGTCTAAAATTCTTACTGGTGTTGATAATATATTAAATTTAATTAACCCGGATGCATTTATTATTTTGGGAGATACGAATAGTTGCTTATCAGCGTATTGTGCAAAAAGACGGAAAATTCCAATTTTTCATATTGAAGCAGGTAATCGATGTTACGATCAAAGAGTTCCAGAGGAAATAAATAGAAAAATAGTTGATCACATATCTGATATTAATATTACATACAGTTCTACCGCCAAAAATAATTTATTAAGAGAAAATATTGACCCAGATAAAATTTTTAAAATAGGAAGTCCTTTGTTTGAAGTCTATCAATATTATAAATCAAAAATAAATAGATCGAATATATTAAAAAAACTTAAAGTGCTTAAAAATAATTATTATTTGGTTAGCGTTCATAGGGAAGAAAATGTCGAAAATCCAAAAAATTTTTCAAAGTTTTTAAGTTTTTTAAGTTATTTAAGTAAAAAAAATAAAAAAATTATAGTTTCTACACATCCTAGGACAATGAAAAAAATTAAAAATAAAAGTTTAAAAAACATAAATAATATTATTTTTTCAAAACCCTTCTCTTATTCAGAATACGCAAAACTACAGATTAATGCCAAATATGTTTTTTCAGATAGTGGATCTATAACGGAAGAAACAAGCATAATGGGTCTTAACTCTATAAATTTAAGGAACACTAATGAAAGACAAGAAGGAATGACGTATGGAGCAGTTCCAATGTCTCATTTTAACTTAAGAAATATCGAACAAGTCTTAATAAATACAAAAAAAAAAAATGTAAGTATAGAAGAATATAATTCTCCAAACTTTTCTGAGGCATTTTATAATATTTTATTAAGTTATGTTGATTACATAAATGAGAATAATTGGAGATTAGAAAGATAAAATTGAGAATTTTATTTTTTACTCAGTATTTTTATCCAGAAAATTTTAGAATTAATGAACTTGTAGATCATTTTTGTCATAAAGATAAAGTTACTGTTCTAACAACAAATCCTAGCTATCCAAATAAAAATATATTCAAAAAAAGAGAGCAAAAATTTTTTTCCAAAAAAAAAAATATTCAGATAATTAGAATTCCCTCATATAAGAGAAATTTAAGTAATTTATCTATCATTTTAAATTATATTACTTTTTTTTTAAATTCTTTCATCTTGGGTTTTTTTAAATTAAAAAATAAAAAATTTGATTTAATTTTTATTTTTGCCCCTTCCCCAATACTAACTGTTATTCCAATTATTCTAATGAATAAAATTTTTAAAAAAAAAATTATTTTATGGGTTCTTGACTTATGGCCAGATACAATAATTGATTTAGGATATATTAAGAATCCTCTTACAAAGACAATTTTGATTAAAGTCATTAATTATATATATAATAATTGTGATTTAATTTTAGCACAATCAGAAGCAATTAAAAAAGAAATAAAAAAAAAAAACTAAATCAAAATGTATATATTTTCCATCTTGGCCTGAGGAAAATATTTACAAAAAAAAAAATGCACAAATAAATAAAATTAAAAATATCAATAAAAAATTTCAAAAGATTATTTTTGCTGGTAATATTGGTGAAGCTCAATCACTTGAAAATTTAGTAGGTTCAATAAATAAATTAAATAATACAAATAATCTTAAATTTATATTAATCGGAGATGGTAGATGGAAAAAAAAAATAAAAGAAATGACCATCCAACATAAAATTGAGGATAAATTTATATTTTTAAAACAAATACCCAACGAGAGTATTGGTTTTTTTTTAAATGAAGCAGATGCCCTATATCTCAGTTTGAAAAAAAATAAAACATTTTCAAAAACAATACCAGGAAAATTACAAACTTATATGTCTCTATCAAAACCAATAATAGCATCAATATCTGGAGAGGCATTTAAAATAATTAAAGACTCAAAGTGTGGTTTAGTGTCTAAAGCTGATGATAAAAGAGCATTAACAAAAAATATTTCTATATTTTTAAAACTTAGTAAAGAAAAAAAAAAAATTCTTTGGGAAAAATGGGAAAATTTTTGCAGATAAATATTTCAAAAAAATTAATATTCTTAATAATTTAAGAAATGAAATATATAATTTAATAAACTCATGAATATTTTACTTACAGGTGGAGCAGGATATATTGGAAGTGTAACTGCAAATTATCTAATAGACAAAGGTCATAAAGTATTTTTAATAGATAATTTAAGCACTGGTAATATAAAAAATATTCCAAAAAAATGTAATTTTTATAAATCTAGTATTACAAATAAAAAAATATTGAATAAAATTTTTAAGAATAACAGAATCGATATTGTTATGCATTTTGCGGCATATATAGATGTAGCAGAATCAGTAAAAAAACCAAATAAATACTTAAAAAATAATTATAAAAATTGCAAAATCTTTTTAGAAATTTGTAAAACTAATAATGTAAAAAATATTGTGTTTTCATCAACAGCTGCAGTTTATGGTAACACAAATAATAAGTTAATTTCAGAAAATTCTCATATTAGACCTGTAAGTCCTTATGCAAAATCAAAGCTTAAAATTGAACAATATTTAACAAAAAAAATTTTTTTTAATTATATTATTTTGAGATATTTTAATGTTGCTGGAGCTGATTTAAAATTAAGATCTGGCTTGATAAGTAAAAAAAAAAGTACTCATTTAATTAAAAAATTATGTGAATATTTTTTAAATGGTAAGAGTATATCTATATATGGTAAAGACTATCCTAGTAAAGACGGAACAGCAATAAGAGACTTTATTCATGTGATGGATTTAGCAGATGCTCATTTAAAATCAGCGGAATATTTATTGAAATATAAAAAATCGATAATATTAAATTGTGGATATGGCAATGGATATAGTGTCAAACAGGTCATAGATAAATTTAATTCAATTTCAAAAAATAAGAAAATATTTTTTAATTATAAAAGTAGAAGAAAAGGTGATCTTTTTAGACTTGTCGCACATAATAAAAAATTAAAAAATAAATTAAAATGGAAACCAAAATACAATTCTCTTAAAAAAATATTAATTTCTAGTTTAAATTGGGAAAAGAAAATTCACCAAAATGATGGATAACGTTTATAAATTTAATTATTTATTAATAATTCTTCTTCCGTTACTTTTAATTACCGGACCATTTTTGTCAGATTTGTCTTTAGTAATTTTAGATTTAACATTTTTATATCTATTAATTTTTAAGAAAGAAAAGTTAAATAAAGACATTAACAGAATTCTAATATATGTATTTATTGGATATTATCTTTATTCAACTTTTGTGTCATTTTTGTCCGAAGACTTAATATTATCTTTGAAAAGCTCTATATTTTACTTCAGATTTGGATTATTTGTATTAGCGATAAATTATTTTTTAAGTTTTGATAAAAACTTTATTAATAAATTTTTAAAATTTCTTATTCTATTAATTTTGTTTGTATGTTTTGATGCTTTAATTCAATTTATTTTTGGGTTTAATTTTTTGGGGTACAAAATACAAAGTGCAGATAAATTAAACGGTGTATTCGGAAATGATGCGATTCTTGGAAGCTACTTATTTAGATTAATGCCATTGGTAATTGCATGTTTAATTTATAAAAATGGAGATAAAAATTATAGATATCTAACTTCATTGTTTATGTTTTTTATTTTTTCAATCATATTTTTGTCAGGATCGAGAGCCTCAATATTTTTGTCATTAATATTTATAACTTTATTTTTTGTTATTGTAAGAAGTTACCAAAAACAAATAATAAGTGTTGGGATAATTTTATTTATAATTTTCTTAATATTTGCGCAGTTTAACAAAAAATTTGCCTATAAAAGTTACTATAATATTGTCGACCCTATAAAAAGAATTTTAATAACGAAGCAAGGTAATTTTGAACTTAATCCTACTGAAGAGTCAGATACTAAAGAATTAATAAATTTAGCAAATACAAATTTTACCATATTTACTTCCATTCATGAGTCACATTTTATCACTGCGTTTAAAATTTATAAGGATAACAAAGTATTTGGAGCTGGCAATAAGATGTTTAGAATATTATGTTCAAGAGATGAATATAAAATTAATAGATTTTCTTGTTCAACACACCCACATAATTATTATTTACAAGTTTTATCTGAAAATGGCTTAATAGGATTTTTTATAATATGCTCTTTCTTTATAATTTGCTCTCTTAATTTATTAAGAGAGATTTATTTTAGATATTTTTATAAATTAAAAAAAATAAATGACCCTTGCTTAATAATTATAATTGGATTATTTATAAATCTGTGGCCTGTGGTACCAACTGGAAATTTATTCAATAATTGGCTATCTATATTAATTTACTTTCCTTTAGGTTTTTATTATTTTTTCAAAAAAAATTACAAATATGATTAACTTTTTATTTTTTTTTTTAGTCTCAAATGTCATATTTCTACTGTACTTTAAAAAAATTTCAAAAATTTATGGAGTTTACGATATTCCCAATAAAAGAAAAATTCACAAAGATGATACCCCATTATTAGGAGGATTGTATTTTTTCATAAACTTATCATTATTGTTTGGATATTTTGGTGTCAGATATTTTGATGTTTCTAGTGAGATTTCAATTGATACTAATACACTTATAGTCTTTAATTTTTTATTTTTTACGTTAATTTTTGTATTGGGTTTCTTTGATGATAAAATAGATCTTAATCCAAATATTAAATTATGCATACTTTTTGCGATAATTTATATTTTTTTAAATTTTAATAGCTCATTTGTAATTAATTTTTTAAATTTTTCTTTTACAGATCGTGTGATTAATTTAGGTAAATATAATATTTTATTCACTACAATTTGTTTTTTACTTTTTATAAATGCATGCAATATGTTTGATGGTATTAATCTTCAAAGTGGCATCTACTTTCTCTCAATATGTATATTTTTCATTTTTTTTATTACCCAATCTTATCTATTATTAAGCATTTTAATTTCCCTGATATTTTTTTTAATTCTTAATTTTCGTGGAAGAATATTTATGGGGGATAGTGGAATTTATTTATACTCTTTTTCACTATCATTAATTTTTATAAATTTGTACAACGAGCAATTTATTAATTATGCAGACACTGTTTTTATAATGATGATGGTGCCAGGAATAGATATGTTTAGGTTGTTCTTATTCAGAATTTTAAATAAAAAAAATCCATTCAGGCCTGATAATAATCATTTTCATCATTTGTTATTAAATAAATTTAGTTATAAAAAAACTATATTATTAATTTCAATTATAATTTTAATTCCATTATTTTTACTTTTTTTTAATTTCTCTAATATTATCATTCTATTAATTTACCTCATCGTGTATTTTTTATTTGTATTAAATTTGAAAAATAAAAATGTTTTTTGAAACAATAATATATTTTTTATTTTTATTATTCACATTAGTTTCAATTTGTGGATACGGATTATTATATCAATACAATGAAAAAAAACAGTTAGATACTCCTTATATTAATATATTTAAAGGTTTAACTATACTTGTTCCAATCTCATTTATTTTGAATTTAATTACAAATAATTCATTTATAAATTTATTATTATTCATATTTGGAATTTTTTTGTTTTTAATTAGATACAAAAAAAAACATATTCTAAATATATTTTTATTATGTCTGCTGTTTTTTTCAGGATTAATAATCTCAAAAACCCATGAAGATTTTTCAGTTTATCACTTTCAACACATTAACGAAATTTCAGAAAATTATATAATTTTAGGATTGTCAAATTTAGATATTAGATATACTTACTCTTCGATCTTTTCTTATTTGCAAAGTTTATATAAATTTCCAATATTAGAATTTAAAACAATATTTTTACCAGTATACGCAGTTTATATTTCTTTAATAGGATACCTTCTTTTTAACATTAAAAAAAAAAAAAAAATTTTAATTTCTTTATTTTTTTTAATTTTACTAATAGTTAAATTTAAAAGATTTAGCGAATTTGGATATGACTATATTGGACAATTTTTACTCATTTTTATTTTTATTGAATATATTTTTGATCAAAAAAAAAATGATAAAAGATTGTTTGACTTAATTTCATTGTTCCTGCTAACAATTTTGATTAAAATAACTAATATATATTTTTTACCAGTAATTTTAATTTATATTTTTAATTTTAAAAAAAGTTTTAATTTAAAATATTTTTATACTGCATCAATACCCGTTTTAACTTTTTTAATCGTATTTTGTGTTAATAGTTATATTAAAACCGGTTGTTTTAATTATTTATTTAAAATAACTTGCGACACACAAAACAAAATTTCATGGAGTGTTAATTACAATGAAATAGAATCGATTAAAGCCAATTCTAAAAGTTGGGCTAGGGGATATTTTCACCAAAATACCAAAGATAAAATTGAAAAAGAAAATATTTATAACAAAAATTTTAATTGGATTTCAAATTGGACCACATCACATTTTAAATTAAAAATTCTTGATTTTTTACTTTTGCTTTTAATAATATATTTTTTAGTAAAGTATTTTTGTACTTCTAAAGAAAAAAAATTTTTTTCAAAAAAATATGTTTTATTAAGTGGTTCGTTAATTTTATCTTGTTTATTTTGGTTATATAATTTTCCACAATTCAGATTAGGATTTGCATCTATATCAATTTTTTCTTTTTTAATAATCGACTACTTCTACAAATCTGAAGTCAAATTAAAAAAAAAACAATTCATTTATCTTCTTATAATTTCAATTTTGTATTTTAATACTTCTAATATTTATAGAATTTCTGGTGAATTTTCTAGAGATGATATTTATAAATTTAAGAACTTTCCATTCTACCCAAATCCAAATTTATCTTTTGATACAAAACAATCAGGAAAAATTAAATATAGAGTATCAAAGTCGAATTTAAATTTTTGGAGAACTTGCTGGAATATAAAACCAATTTGTGTAAATCATGATCAAGATATTAAGATAACAAAAATAAATAAAAGATTATTTATAGAGAAAGTTAACTAAAGAATTTGTAATAAAAAATTTTGTATAAAGCTTCAACTCCATCTTTAAATTTAATTTTTTTTCCTTCTTCATAAGTTCTGCCATTATACGAAATACCAACCTCAAAAAATTTACTCATTTTTTTTGAAAGCTTCATTGTAATTTCTACTTCAATTGCGAAAGAATTTTCTCTTAGTTTAAGAGATTTAAATAATTCAGTTCTAATAAATTTATAACCAGTTTCAATGTCTGAGAAATTGATATTAGTTAATATACTCACAACAAGACTTAAGACAAAATTTGCTACTCTATTAGAAAAATAGATTATTCTTTTGGGCTCGGACCCTTTAAATCTAGATCCGTAAACAACATCGGCATCAAATTTAGTAATTGGATCAATTAATTTCTTATAATCCTCTGGATCGTATTCTAAATCCGCATCTTGAATTAGTATGTAGTCTCCTGAAATGAAATCTATAGAATTTATAATTGATTTACCTTTTCCCTGATTAAAACTGTTTTCTACGAGATGATCGTATAAATTTCGATTTTCTTTCAAAATTTTTTTTGTATTATCTGTAGATCCATCATCAACAACAATTATTTCTAAATCAAATTTATCTTTTTGTTGATTA
>MDTD01162441.1_pt1 | contig 11013 bp, 11 predicted proteins | sample 811221 | NCBI WGS metagenome assembly MDTD01 (sample SAMN05326646, study PRJNA326480) | marine metagenome | isolation source: seawater | place: Pacific Ocean: South West | collected 2011
GCCCCCATCCGCCAACGGATCGAAAGCAAAAAACGATCTTCTGAGTAAATGCTCGCGAGCCCATCAGGGATGCTCGAAACGGTAGATACCATTTAATGGCGGACTCCCTCGAATGTCGTCCGAGTCTCAACCGCCTTCGTTTTCATCAATTCCGGATATCTACGGACCTTATCCCGGATCCAGGTGCTCCGCAAAGAATTCGTAGATCACTTCATTCGAGTCGGCGTTTGGCGCATGCTCGCGTCGGTTTGTCATTGCGACTCGATCGGAAAACCCTAGTAAGCGGTTGACCTCAACGCTGTGATTTAGCGCCTGCCAACGTTCAGGTGGATCTTCGGATCCTCCCGAAACGAGAAAAGGTCTCGGCGCCATGAGCGCGTGCAATTCATGCAGGTCTCGTCCCTCTGCAACGAGCTCCGGATACAAACCTTGAGCGGGATTATCGGGAGTGATGACTCCTCGCGTGCGCCACGGCTGAGGGTGATACCCCAAATACCAGGGCTCCCAATAATTGACACTCGGACGTGCTTCGTCAAAAACAATACCTGGATCCGACCAGGCCGCACAAGCAAATTTATCGAAGAGGCAGGAAGCAAACATCGCCCATTTACCACCGAAGGAATGGCCAGCAATTCCAATCCGGTGACGATCCACCTCCGGCTGATCAGCCAAAACGTACCAGGCATTCGCAGCCGCGTAGGCCAACATCGACAGCGGTTGTACCTGTGCGTTAGCCAAAGAGGGATGGTAAAGCGAATACGTCTTCTGGGCGGTTGCTTCCGAAGTTCCTAACGAAAGCGTCGCGAATCCACGCCTTGCCAATTGAATAGCGAAATCACGATTCGGCTTTCCTTGGCCGATTGCCGTCTCAGGCTCGTAATACACCGTTATGACCGCAGGTCGTGGAGCTTTCGCATCGGGAATTAAGAGATATCCCGTCGTGTATTCATTGGGTGTCCAACGAAAACGAAGCCGACGCTCCTGGAAATTCTCACGACGTTTGGATTGCAACGTTTCGACTTGAGGTTCGACCATCAATGGCGGCCAGTCACCGAGTCGCTCCATCCATTCATTTCGCAACTCCTTTCGCCAACAAGCCCATTCATCGGGAGTCTTGACTTGACTCCCATCCGCACGTTGCAGAGGTGAACGGAAGCTACCGAAATCGTTCTTCCATTTTGCGGGCGGATGACAATACCACTTCGCCGAGGCAGGTTGACTTACTTTCTGGAGTTGTTGCTCAGACCGACGATTGGGATTCTTCCACTTTAGCTTCGCAACAAAAACACGATTATCGCTCCCAAATTTTTTCACGCCAATCGGCTGCATCCACTCGGTAACCGTCACCCAAGTTTCGTGCGGCGAAATATCCACCACTCCAAAATTCCCAAGCCTCGCTCCATGTTCAGGAACAAGTATCTGTTCACTGGTACGCTCTACGCACAAACGTTTCGGATTAACACGTCCCATGAATAGTGGCGCTCGATGCCGGAACACATGATCATTATCAGCTCCACGTCGAGTGTAGACGAGATAGAGATTTTCATGATGGGTCACCCAATGTTGCTGCGTGTTATAGCTGCCGAGATCCTGGTCGTTGTCGAATAACCAACGGCGCGGCTGCGAATACTCCAACCCATCCTCGCTCACACTCACATAAGCATGGCGATCATTTCTCATCGTCAGATAATATCTCCCCTTAAAATAGGTCAGCGATGGTTCAAAGAGGCCACGATCCACCGCAATTGTCATTTCATTTCCATGACGTACGTACCTAAGACAACTCCCATCCCAACGACAGTGCGCAACGGTGACTGAATACTGTTTGCTTTGGGGCTCTTTAAAGTAAAGCGGCAGCAACATATCCCCGCCAGGTAAATCAACCCGCTGAACGCTTCCCGAACCGGCAGATCGAAATTTAGGGAACTGAGGCAGTTCGACGGTGCCCCAGTTCTGCCAACGAGATCGCTCAGGATCGAACACTGCATAGGCGATTCCTCTTGGCCGAACAGATGTCACACGATGATTGCGATACCAGACCGTCTGCCCGATCCCCAATAGGTGTCGGCTTGAGGCGTGCCATTTTGGAACGAAATCGCAGACGGTCGTCTCATCGCCAGCCTGCAATAACTCTGGGGCAATCTTCGCACCCGTCGGCAGCTCCGTGACATCCAGGGATTCAACCCGTTGTCGAGCAAACGAAGGAATCTCTTTCGGTTGGCTCCATATTTGGCCACCATCTTCCGTTGTTGTTTCATGAAGGGCGTAAAAAATATCCGAACCGCTGAGCAACAGCTTTTGCATCGTCATGATCACACGGGGAAGATCAAGTTCTGACGATTCATCGGAATTGGCAGGAACAATGCCAGCCCGCGCGTGCACCCAGCAGGTACTTCCATCGAACCCGTCATGAGCAACGGTCAATTCAGTTTCAACCGTATCGGCTACTCGCCCGAGAACAACGCCCGGCAGCAGGATTCCGGCTGCGGTGAGCTGAGGGAGAGTCTGCTTGATGAAGGCACGTCGCGACTGCGTCATATTTCATCTCCGCGGATCAATGTCAGAAAAAAAGGGTAACAGATTGGGCATGTTTTTGCATGCAATACCGAATGAGGCTGACGTACATCGAGACCAACGACTCACAACTTACCGAAATAAATTCGTTTTGATACGATGAGTTCGACAAGATGGCCAACGAGGTAGAGGCGAACGCGTCGGACATGCCTGCTTGGATCTGCCCACCTAATGGGGTTACAAAGTTTCGGCACAGCCGTTCGTCGCTCACATCATCGCGACCGTTTCCCCAACCCAATATCTCGACGAATTCGGATCCAGTCGAAGTAGTTCAAAACTTGATTTCCAAACCCATCAGCCCATTGATTTTTCACCCATTTCGGGAGTCCAACCTTGAAAACCATGATTGACCGCCTCGCATGCCTCTTCTTCGGCGTGTTTGTCGTTACACCAGCTTTTGCCCAGTCCACTCCCCTACCCTCGTGGCATGACGGACCAACGCGAGACAACATCATCAACTTCGTTGAACGGGTGACCACTCCGGGTCATCCCGACTTCGTACCAGAGAATGAACGCATTGCCACCTTTGACAACGATGGCACACTCTGGTGTGAGTTTCCGGTCGTCCAATTAGCTTTTGTTTCCGCAAGCCTTCAACAGATGCTACCGAACCACCCGGAATGGAAAGAGGATGCGGCAGTTCAAGCAGTTCTGGATAACAACCTGGACTACTTCTTAAAAAACGGCGAACAAGAGTTGGCACGCATGTTGGCGTTAACCCATTCCGGTATGACTCGAGAAGAATTCAGAGAGCGGGTTGGCGAATTCTTTAGAGCCGCGAAGCACCCGAAATACAATGTGGCAGTTACGCAAACGGCCTACCAACCGATGCTGGAATTGCTCAATTACCTCCGGTCGAAAGGTTTTCAGACATGGATCTGCACTGGCGGTGGCGCTGAATTTGTGCGAGTGATTTCAGAAAACACTTACGGCATTCCAGCTCAACAAGTCATTGGCAGCATCGGCGGCTGGAAATTCGAAAATCGTGACGGCAAAAGCGTCCTCGTCAAAACGCCCGAGTTGCTGCTCAAGAATGATAAAGAAGACAAACCGGTCGGGATCGCGATTCAAACGGGCGGAACACCGATCTTTGCCTGCGGCAATGTGCGATCTGGGGGAGACATTGCAATGCTGGAAATGGCTCGCAACAACTCTCGCCCTAACTTTCAACTGCTGATCCATCACGACGATGAAGAACGCGAGATTGCCTACGGCGAGAAAGACAACGCTTCTCTTGAAGCAGCGAAAGAACAAGGTTGGCAAGTCGTCAGTATGAAGAATGACTGGAAGACAATCTTCCCATTCCAAAAAGAGGCTTCCAACGATCGATAATGCCGGCTTGGTCCAGCAGCAAAAAACCGCTCTAAACCTCGGGTTCAGAGCGGTTTGATCGAGACCATGCTCAGCGATAACTGAAGCGTTGTAACCTTATTCGACGTCGATGGTCACGTGCTTTAAGTCACCCGCATATCGACTGTTTCAATGGGGCCCCAACTGTTGTCCAAGAACAGGGGAGCCACGATGACAGGCGACATCCGCACCTTCATCAATTGAGAATTGACTTGGAATCATCGAATCGAGTTTCGCGGTGACGGGGGATTGTCCATTCACGTTCAACGAGGTAACTCCGCCCTTCCCCATACCGCCTCCATCGTACTTAAAGTCGACAACAATGGTGTTATTCCCCTTTTTTAAAGGTGATTTCGACTTCAAGACGGTGCGATTTTTGAGGTTATTGTAGACATAACCTGCGTGGCCATCCTCAACGAAGATAGCCCATCCACCGAAGCGTCCGCCTTGCGCCATCAAGACTCCTTCGTTGTGATCCGCATCGACGACGTCAACCTCAACGGTCACCTTACTAGAACGGTTCTTCACATTGATCAATGCATTCTCGTTCATGTTGATTGCTCCTGGATAAAGCGTGAGTGACTTTCGATCCCCCATAAGAGTTGGGCGTCCTACGACTTCGGGCAGCAATCGTTCGAGCAGCCGATCGTCTAAGGGAAATACACCGTTTGCTTCGGCTTCTTCCAAAAACTTCTTCTTCATCCGTTCAAGTCGTTCGGGATACTTGTCCGCCAAGTCATTGGCGAGACTGGAGTCGGCATGGGTGTCGTAGAGCGGCCAACTCTTGCGCTAACGGCATCTTCGCCTTGCTCGGATCAATCTCTTTGGATGCCGGGTTTCGAATGTCAGGAAATGGCAAGCTCTTGCGATCCTTCGAAGTCAACTTCTGTGCCGAAGCTTCACTGTCACCAGCTTCAACCGATCGATCCAAGTTCGAGAAAATCCCGAGTCCGACCAAAAGTAGAATAGCCATCAATATCCAAGGGGTACGTGCGTGGAGTGTCATCCGAGTCCCTTTCAACGTAGAAATCCAGTGAGAACAATTCGCTCATTTTGAATTCAAACGACGACTGTAAAAACGAATTCGCAAACGACAAGGGGCGCAATGTCGGCATGCGGAAATCCAATTCTCGCTGAAAAACTCAAATACCGAGTAAAGCGAGAATCGCTTTTGCATAAAGGCTTGCAAATCGGTGAATCATTCGATGAAATCCACATCATCGTTCTGGTAAAATTGAGTGCCAGTTGCTACCCGCCACAATGGGGGCTTGCCTGCAGCGTCTGATTCCTATTCAAGTGTCACGATCATTTTCATGGAACGAAATATGTTGTTTGAACGATCCCGTGAGCCCCTCCGCTCTCAACGTTCTGTGTTTCTCGCTCAAGCGAATGATTGGCATTGCTTTGTTGTTTTCTCCGCCATGATCTTCATCGGATCGATCACAACAGCTGAGGAACTTCAGATCACCATCACAGATTCAGACGGACGAATCATGCCAGCGCGAGTTCACATTCGCGACGCGGCGGGTGAGATCGTGAAGACGATGGATCATCCATTTTGGCACGATCATTTTGTCTGCCACGGGCAAGCCAAGTTATTCGTTTCCCCTGGCATTTACAGCTGGGAAATCGAGCGAGGTCCAGAATACAAACGAGCCAACGGGACGATTCAAGTCAACGCTGGACAAGCAACATATCTTGAACATCAACTTCCACGCATTGCTTCGCTAAGACAGGAAGGTTGGTTCAGTGGCGACCTGCATGTACATCGGTCGGTGAATGACATCAAGCTTTTGATGCAGGCCGAAGATCTCGACTTCGCACCGGTGATTGACTGGTGGAATGCACCTGCACCGGACGCCCAATTCGCTACCCAAACGGAGTTTCGTTTCGACAACAATAGGGTGTACTGCATCGGAGCTGGGGAAGACGAAAGGGAAGGTGGTGCGTTGCTATACTTTGGCCTCAAGAAACCGTTGGACCTGACAGTACGTTCCCGCGAGTTTCCATCTCCCATTCATTTTGTCCGACAAGCAAAAGACCAGAACGCTGAGGTTTGGATTGACATTGAAAAACCTTTTTGGTGGGACGTGCCGACGTGGCTAGCGAGCCAACAGATGAAATCGATCGGGTTGGCAAACAATCACATGAATCGCTCGGGGATGTTTGAGAGCGAAGCGTGGGGACGCCCACGTGATACTCAGCGATTACCGGCTCCTCAGGGAAACGGACATTGGACACAAGAGATTTACTATCACATTCTGAACACAGGAATTCGACTTCCTCCGTCTGCAGGTAGCGCATCTGGAGTCCTGCGAAACCCAGTCGGATATAACCGTGTCTATGTTCATCTCGGCGATCAAACGCTTTCTCGACACCGATGGTTCTCCGCGCTTGAGCAAGGTCGTTGTTTTGTTACGAACGGTCCCCTGTTGCGAGTGAAAGCCAATGGATCCTGGCCCGGCCGATCTCTACAAATCGAACAAAAACCCTTGACCGTCAAACTGGACATTGAAGTCACCTCGAACGATCGGATTTCGCGCATTGAAATCATCCAGAACGGGCGAATCACCAAGAGCATCCCCTGCAGCAATGCGCTCGACCAGAAGTTTGATACACAGATTGAGGTCCGAGAACCAGGATGGATTTTGGTACGAGCTATGACAAACGTTGCGGAGACATTTCGTTTCGCATCAACAGCTCCCTGGTATATCGAAAGCCCAAACACGACTCACCGAATCAGCAAACGCTCAGCAGAGTTCTTTCTTGACTGGGTCAATGAAAGAATCACCAAAGTCAATTCGAATCTCACAGATCAAGAAGAGTTGACCAGCGTCTTAGAGTGGCATCTCAACGCAAGAAGATTCTGGCTCGAGAAACGGGCAACCGCCAATGCGGACTAGCGTTCGACTCGCGGCCCCCTAGGCAAGGGCGATTTATTTTGGTCGTGATCGTCATGCACTTCGTCAATGACCGGTCGCGTCGCTCGAGCCATCGCAAGTATGTCGCGGACCTCACGAGAATCGACAATCCGCTTTGGATGGGGAATACTTCCTGAGTTATTCGCATTTGAATGGGTTTGAGAGTGCATCGAACCAAAGCCGGATCCGACACACTGATCCTGCATATTCATCGCCGTCGTCAATTCGTTTAGGCGATCATCATCGACCTCTTCGATTAAGTCGATGACCTGAGTGACCTCAGTCCAAGATGCGTCAACATTCTTCTCAGTTCTGACGTTACCTGCATGCTCCGATGTTGTCTCGCATTCATGGTGAATCCGTTTCAACTCAAATGTACAGAATGGATCACCTCGATTCACACAAGTCACTTGCCGCACATCGATGGACTCGGGAAAGACAGGTCCCAGCCCGCGTACAATCCCATCGGCAAGCGCACACAAACCTCGCCGAGAAGAGTAAACCACCTGGAGCGTCGAATCATCGAGACGAAAGGACTGAATCCTGGCAGGCTCATCTCCCGTCGATTGGATCCGCACTGTGCGGTGAATCAAAGATTCGACGTTAGCGAGTAATTCAAATGACTTCCAGTCAGGATGAGTCATGTTGCTGGCGATTGCGACTGCTCTCCTGCCGCAAAAAGACCGATCTCAACAAGCAATTCGTCGCGTTAACAGTCGAGTAAACCGCGAGCCGCCGTCAGAATTTCGAGAACTGCTTCGTCTGGATAAGTCGCAATTGGAGACAACACGAGCCCTGTCTGGCCCGACCGTTCTAAGATCACAGATCAGGCTGCTTCTCCGTGGGTGACATCCATAAACTTTTTTACGATACAACAAACGAATCCGTGCATAGCCTATTCAAGTCGATGCCATCAACGAAGACGACGATTCCTCGATCAAATTCAAGTTCCATGAAGATTGGCGGTGGAGGATAACGTGTGGCAGAGAATTCGATCACGATTGAATCTAAAATCTCCTGCTTTCGCAGCCTCTAATTCTTTACTCGAAATCTAGACCAATCCCACCACGGAATTATGTTAATTTCCCGCGTTTCGTGAGCATTTCGATTCATTTCCATCCCACGTCCAGAGCCCCCACAGCTGATTGTTTCAACCGGTAAAACTGGACACCCCATGGGAATTGAACCTTCGACACGAATCGATTTCCCGTTGGCTCGAATGCGGAGAAGTTTCGAAAAATTGTTGTCCGAGACGGCAAAGTGGGGCAAACCGCATTGCCGACTCTCGTAACAGAACATCAGCAATTCCGATTGGATCTACTTGAAATCAATACGCAGCATCGATCGCATTGGCATTTCGAGGAGAGCGGGAATTGACGGAACACATCCCATCAAGAATTGTTAGAATCACGGGACATTCATCCTGAAAACTAACCCTGATTTGGAGAGAAGATACATGTCGTTTGTCCAACTGCCGCTCGCCATGCTGATGACCATCGGCCTGCTCTCAACGGTTCTAGGTGAAACCAAACCCTTTGGAAACAAGCTGCCTGTCATTCCCGGCAAAATCGAAGCAGAACACTTCGATCTCGGCAAAGCTGGCGTCGCCTATTACGACGTCGACGAGAAGAACCTCGGCGCAGATTATCGCGAACCGACTCAGGTTGATATTGAAAAGCGGAGTGACGCCTCGAATGGACATGGACTCGGATGGACCAAAGCGGGCGAGTGGCTGTGGTACAGCGTCGACATTCGTAAGGCCGGTAAATACTCGATAACGATGCCGGTCGCCTCCAACAAACAAGGTGGAAAATTCCATCTCGAAATCGACGGCAAGAATACTACCGGACCGATCGTGATACCAGACACGGGGGGTTGGGACAAACTGAAAGTCATCAAGGTCGAAAACGTTTCCCTGCCCAAAGGCAAGCATCGAATCAAAATGGTGATGGATGAAGTTGGAGCATCCAACAGCATTGGCGACATCGATTATTTGCTATTCGAGCTACAGCCGTAGAACAGGATTCGCGTCGACGATCGGCATTGTGCGAAGCCGGAGGTGTCAACGTTGTACCGGAGCTCCCTGCCAACGGTACATCCAATAGACTTTCCCGGCCGGGGGGCTAAATCGCCCTTGTTCTATCGCCGCCACGACTTCGTCCAGAATCACCGGTTCCTTGTCGGAAACCGTTGTCGGATCGACACGAGATAACCGCACCAACCATTCACCAGGCAAACGCCCGAGTGCTACTTGGATGTATTGTGCATCAGCCTTGTTCCAACTGAACTCTTTGATCGCCTTCGCTTTTCCAGCGACACGAAGCTCTATAGCAACGGCACGGTAGAATTCTTCGGGTGTTTGGTATTTGTCGCGGTCCTCGACTCGATCGAGTTTACGCCCGTAACCCATCTCAAAAAACGCCTTCCCTTTCGTCTCGTGCACCAACACAGAGCCGCCCAATCGTTTCAGCCTTGCTTGTGTCTCCGCTGGAAAATCAGCCAACCAAACCATTAGTCGCTTTACACTGGGACGTCGTGAAAAGAAAGACATACGCCAGTCTTGAAGAACAGCCCAACCATTTTGGATCCCAACAAATCCAACCATTCGTAATGTCGTCGCTAGATCGAGCATCGCTAATTTCCCGGCAAGCTCTTCCGAGCTTACTCGCTCCGCTCCGGCAGTTAAATCTGCATCAGGATAGTTGATGAGCCAGAACTTCTGCTTCAAAGGATACTGCTCCGACCAACGAACAACCATGCTCCAGAGAGCAACGCGAAAGACAGGTTTGGCATGGATTCGGGGGTCTGTTACGCGACAAAGTTAAGGGAGTTCATTTTTGGAAAGAGCTGGGCTCGAATCCTCCTGGATTTCAGCCGCCTTCTTACGCGGAATCCACATAAAAACAATCGCAGAGGAAACCAGTAGAAAAAACAGACCGTAGACCAGGCGAAAAGACAATCCTGATACATCATCGATTTCATAACTGGCCAAATAGCCAAAAACAAAAAAGCCCATCATGGCGAAACCAACGATGCTCGCTAAGCTTCGCAACACCACGGCGACGGGTCCAGAATTCAGACAAGCAAGAATCACCAGCAGAATAAAGGAGACCGGAATTGCAAGAATGAATCCCATAACAACAATCGCCATCGTGATCTCCCCCGCGGCATCAACCTAGCTTTGCAAACTCGAGGCTGCCCTCAAGGAATCAGAGACTGTTCGAATCAGAGATTGATGCAAAAAGCTGAAAACACCGCCAAGCAAAATCCTATCAAAAAAGAACTGCAACACCGGAAAAAAATCCCGGTCTCTGCTCTGTTCGCCCTTCCATTCCACTTATTTGGAAATCAATTGGGATCAGCCGAAATAGGAAAGGAACCGTTGCCTCGTTGCTTGCCAGAGGAGGACCATCGCTCAGAAGGTTAGGGGAATGCAAGTGAACATCGCGACGAAGTACCCGATCAACGGGCTCCGAATGTACAGAGACATTCACCTTGGATCTCCACTTTGGCCGCTTCGAGAGTAAGCCAATCGATCTCAGACTGCCGCAAGCATTCCCGCTTATTGGCGAATGCAATAGAGCTTTTCAACTCCACGAATGATCAGGGAATCCCCGGCGACCGTTGGAGTGGACCAGACGAGATCGTCGATTTGATTCGTACCGAGCACGTTGAATTCTGGACCGGCCGCAATAATATGCGTCGTCCCATTTTCGTCGAGAATAAAGACGCGCTCCTCGTCCGCCCAGAGAGAGGCGACGACGGTCTTCATATCAGAAACTCGTTTCTTGTAGACTCGTTCGCCGGTTTCTGTATCGTAGCAATTCAGGATCCCACTTGATCCGGTGATAAAGAGATGTCCATTTGCGACAACCGGCGACGCCATTCCAGGCCCCGACCTGGTGCGAGACCAGGCAACCTTTTCGGATTCAAAATTACGATCCAATTCGATCTCGCCCTCAGTCCCTGCTTTGACGGCGACCAGTGGACCGGCACTCATCGGTCCACTGGTTGTTTTGTGACCCAGAGGACAGTCGGCTGCTTGATGAAGCAGGCTTTGTTGCGCGTCGGACCCTGCAGTTCCATTGGCGAAATCAGAACTGGAGCGACTTTGAGGGCTATCTCAGCTCGATGCGCGGCAAGCGTCGTCGAGAGATTCGGCGGGAGC
>MDTD01025750.1_pt1 | contig 11011 bp, 11 predicted proteins | sample 811221 | NCBI WGS metagenome assembly MDTD01 (sample SAMN05326646, study PRJNA326480) | marine metagenome | isolation source: seawater | place: Pacific Ocean: South West | collected 2011
TCCCCAGAGCTATAAGAAATTTTAAATTTTTTTCAAGGTATATAAAAAATTTTGAAAATGTATACAATCTCAATAATGAAAGCCACTCCAACACTATCACTAGATCTCCTTTAGGGGTTGTAGCTTGTATATCACCATGGAATCTCCCATTGTATCTTTTTTCTTGGAAAATTGCTCCTGCACTAGTTGCTGGGAATACAGTTATTGCAAAGCCTTCAGAAATAACTCCTTATACAGCCTCAAAATTAGCAGAGGTATGTATTGAGGTTGGGTTTCCAAAAGGAGTTTTAAATATCCTAAATGGTTTCGGACATACTGTTGGCGAGGATATTGTTAAAGAAAAAAACATTAAAGCAATTTCTTTTACTGGTGGTACCAAAACTGGAGAAAAAATATATAAAAACTCTTCGAGTTCAATGAAAAAGTTGTCGTTAGAGATGGGAGGTAAAAATCCTGCTGTAGTGTTTAAAGATTGCGATTATGAACGCATGGTGGAAACGCTTGTTAAGTCGAGTTTTACAAACCAAGGCCAAATATGTTTATGCAGTTCACGGATTTTTGTTGAAATGCAAATTTATGAAAGGTTTAAAAAAGATTTTATTAACGCTGTTTCATCGATTACAATTGGTGATCCTGACAATAATGACATTCAATATGGTGCTATATCTTCAAAGGAACAATTAGAGAAAATTTGTAATTATGTTGAGCTTGCAAAAAAGGAAGATGGAAAAATTTTATTAGGTGGCAACATTATTAAAATACCAGGACGATGCATAGATGGTTGGTTTTATGAACCAACTATCATAGAGGGATTAGATAATAACAGTAGAGTTAATCAAGAAGAAATATTTGGTCCCGTGGTTACAATACAATCATTTAATTCGGAAAAACAAGCCATAGAAAATGCTAATGGTACTGATTATGGTTTATCTGCAATGGTCTGGACTGGTGACAAAAAAAAAGGAAACAGAATTATTAGTCAAATTGATGCTGGAATTATTTGGTTAAATTGTTGGATGGTTAGAGATCTTCGTACACCGTTTGGTGGAATGAAAAAATCGGGGTTAGGAAGAGAAGGTGGAGATGAGGTATTACAATTCTTTACTGAACAAAAAAATATTTGTGCACCCATATGAAGCCAAAATACCATAAGCACATTTTTATTTGTAGAAACGATAGAGGGATAAACCACCCAATAGGTGATTGCGCAAATCGTATTGGGAATCAAATCAGAATGCGTTTTGTTAAATTGATCAACCAAAATGGGTTAAAAGGTAAAGTAGGTGCAGATAAAAGTGGTTGTTTAGATGTGTGCGAATTTGGACCAGTAATTGTAATTTATCCCCAAAACATATGGTACACAGGCATTACTATTGAAGACGTTGATGAAATTTTTGAAAAGTCAATTATTGGTGATGGTATTGTAGATCATATTGCTCCCATTAAAGAAACATGGAATCCTATATATCAGTTAAGGCTAGAAAAATGAATGAAAAATTAAAAACGGATAAAGCCCCTGAGCCAGTGGGCAATTATCCACATGCACGGAAAGTAGGTAATTTATTATTTCTTTCAGGAGTGGGACCAAGAAAACCAGGAACTAAAGTAATTCCAGGTGTAATGGTTGATGGGCAGGGCAATGCATTGGGTCATGATATCGAGATACAATGCCATTCAGTTTTTGAAAATGTAAAAATTATTCTTGAAGAGGCAGGAAGTAGTTGGGGGAACCTTGTTGATGTAACTGTTTTTTTGACAAATATGAAAAGGGATTTTGAAACCTATAATCGTATTTATGCGGAATATTTTAAAGATAATCAACCATGCAGAACCACTGTTGAGGTTACATCGCTTCCAACACCAATAGCGATTGAGTTAAAGTGTATAGCCACAGTTAGTTAAATTTTTTAATGCCATTACTGCCACCTATAAATTTCAAAAAATGGATAAAAGATAATCGTTCTTTATTAAAGCCACCAGTTGGTAATAAAGTTGTATATGAAGATGGAGATTTTATGATAATGGTAGTTGGTGGACCAAACTCTAGAAAAGATTATCATGTAGATCCAGTTGAGGAATTTTTTTATCAGATTGAAGGAGATATGCTCCTCAGAATTATTGAGGATGGAAAGAGGATAGACCAAACAATAAAGGAGGGAGAAATATTTTTGCTACCAAAACTTATTCCACATTCGCCTCAAAGATATGAAAACACAGTCGGACTGGTCATAGAGTATAAAAGAGCTGATGGAGAATTAGATGCTTTTCAATGGTATTGCGATAATTGTCATAATTTACTGCATGAAGTGAAATTGGATCTAGTGAATATCGTTTCTCAGCTGCCTCCGTTATTTGAAGCCTATTGGAATGATACAGAAGCAAGGACATGTTCCCGTTGTAATGAAATTCAAAATCCTCCTAGCTAACTTATTATTTTGAAAATAGATATTCACACCCACATTCTCCCAAAAGATTTACCGGATCTTAAAACAAAATTTGGGTATGGAGAATGGGTAAGATTAGATCATATTTCCTCTACTTCTGCAAATATGATGAAAAATGATAAATTTTTTAGAACTATAGAATGCAACTGCTGGGATCCTTTGACAAGGATAAACGAGTGTGATCAAACTTCTGTTGATGTTCAAGTCCTTTCTACTATACCAGTTCTTTTTAGTTATTGGGCAAAATCAAGGGATACATTATGGTTATCAAAAATTTTAAATGATCATATTGCGAGTATTGTTGATATGAACCCATTAAGATTCATAGGACTTGGAACTTTGCCAATGCAAGATAGTAAACTTGCGGTAATTGAGCTTGAGCGCTGTATGAATGACTTAAACCTCGCTGGTATTCAAATTGGATCAAACATAAATGGAAAAAACCTGAGTGATGATAATTTTTTAACTATTTTTGAAGCAGCTTCTGATCTCGGAGCATCCATTTTTGTTCACCCTTGGGACATTATGGGGAAAAATCAAATGACTAAATATTGGTTACCTTGGCTTGTAGGAATGCCTGCAGAAACAAGTAGAGCTATTTGCTCTCTAATATTTGGTGGCATTTTTGAAAAGCTACCAAATCTTAGATTCGCGTTTGCACATGGAGGTGGTTCCTTTGCGGCAACTATTGGAAGGATTCAACATGGTTTTAATGTTCGACCCGATCTTTGCGCGGTGGATAATAAAAAAGATCCGATAGAATACTTGGATAAATTTTGGGTGGATTCTTTAGTCCATGATCTAGATTCACTAAATTATTTGATAAAAAAAATAGGTGATAAAAAAATTGCTCTTGGTTCAGATTACCCATTCCCACTTGGTGAAAGGAGGCCAGGTGAATTAATTGAATCATCAAGATTACCAAACCAAACTAAAGAAAATCTTTTGTTTAAAAATGCTTTAGACTGGCTTGATCTTCCATACAATCATTTCAAATGATCTATAAGAATTCAAAATCCTATGCAAAGACACTGGATCAACAGGATCCTCTTTCAAAATGTAGGAATAATTTCTTTTACCCAAAAAATGATAAAGGACAAGATGCGATTTATTTATGCGGTAATTCTCTTGGGCTGCAGCTAAAAATCACACCAGATCTAGTACAGAATGAATTATCTATATGGGCGGAAAAAGGAGTCCTAGGTCAAGATAGTCGATGGGTTTCTTTTCATGAGAAATTAACACAATCATCAGCAGGGTTGGTTGGTGCTTTATCTTCTGAAGTAGTAATCATGAATGCACTAACTGTAAATATACATTTATTGCTTATATCATTTTACAGACCCAACAAAAACAGGTTTAAAATTCTCATTGAAGAAGATATCTTTCCATCTGATTTGTATGCCGTGGAAAGTCAGGTAAGGCTGCATGGGTATAATCCAAAAGAAGCAATAATTAAAATACGCTTACGCCAAGGAGAGAGAATCCTATACCATGAAGATATTATCGATACAATTAATCAGCATGGCGATACAATTGCCACTATTTATCTAGGCGGTGTTAATTATTTAACAGGTCAAGTACTGAATATGAAAGCTATTACTTTTGAAGGGCAAAAATATGGATCAATAGTGGGATTTAATCTTGCACATGCTGCTGGGAATATCATTCTAAAGTTGCATGAATGGGGCGTTGATTTTTCTGCTTGGTGTACTTACAAATACTTATGTGCTGGACCCGGAGGTCCATCAGGATCTTATGTTCATAAACGTCATCATGATTGGGATGGTCCTCGATTGAATGGTTGGTGGGGTCATAATAAAGACTCTCGTTTTAAAATGCCAAAAGCCTTTGATCCTATTCCATCCGTAGAAGCTTGGCAAATTAGTAATTCGCCAGTGATGGGAATGATTCCATTACTTGCATCTATGGAACTTTACGAAAGAGTTGGAATGAAAAATTTTTATGGAAAATCAAAAAAAATGACTGGTTTTCTAGAATTTTTAATTAATGAATCTATACCGGATGTCACAATTATAACACCTGAGGATCGAGGCTGTCAACTTTCTATTGTTATTGAAGAAGGTGAAAAAGTTTTCGATATACTATCGAATAATGGTGTTATATGCGATTGGAGAGAACCTGATGTTATACGGGTCGCACCACATCCATTATTTAATTCCTATGATGAGATATATGAATTTGTTAAAATATTAAAAGAGGCAATTGAATAATTTGAAACACATAACAATGGCAGGTGCTGGGCTATCAGGGCCTGTAATGGCGACATATTTATCCAATCATGGATATGAGGTTGACTTATATGAATCTCGCCATGATATGAGAGTTATTGCTCAATCTGCTGGAAGATCTATTAACCTAGCACTATCAGAAAGAGGTATAGTTGCTTTAAAAGACATTGGTGTATTTGAGAAAATAAAACCAAGTCTATTGCCCATGGAAGGTCGAATGATCCATGATAATGAAGGTAATGTAAGCTTACAGATGTATGGGCAGAATAAAAATGAAGTTATTTATTCAGTTTCAAGATCTCAATTAAATATGATATTACTCGACCACTCTGAAAGTACGGGTAAAGTCAATATACATTTTAATAGTACTATTCAAGGTCTTGATTTAGATAAACAAACATTAATTTTGAACGATAAAAATGTGTTATTTAAAAGATTGTTAGGTTCTGATGGGGCTTCTTCAAAAGTGAGGGAGGCTATTAATGAAAAGTCACCGATTAATTTTATTAAAAATACATTGGATCATGGTTATAAGGAATTAACTATTCCTGCAAGTTGCAATGAAGAATTCATGATTGAGGAAAAAGCACTCCATATATGGCCCAGAGGCCAATTTATGTTAATTGCTTTACCTAATATGGATAAATCTTTTACATGTACATTATTTTTGCCTTTAGAGGGTAAGCTTAGTTTTAGATCCATTAAAACAAAAAATCAAATTTTGGAATTTTTTGATAAGTATTTTCCTGATACAATTGATTTAATACCTGAACTATGTGAAGAATATCAAAATAATCCAACTGGTAAATTGGCAACAGTTTATTGCGATCAATGGCACTATAAAGATATTGCATTAATCTTTGGAGATGCCGCGCATGCAATAGTTCCTTTTTTTGGACAAGGGATGAATGCTTCACTTCAGGATTGTACTGTAATGAATTTTCTATTGAAACGATTTGAGAATGATTGGGAAAAAATTCTTCCAGAATATTCACGATTTCAAGTTCCCAATGGGCATGCTATTGCAAATATGGCATTGGAAAATTATATTGAAATGAGAGACTCTGTTAACGATTCAAACTACAGAAAAAGAAGAGAACTTGAATTATACTTAGAGCATAAATTCCCGGAAAGGTTTTTACCTAGATATTCAATGGTTTCATTTCATGAGATACCTTATGCTAAGGTTTATGAGAGAGGGAAAATTCAAATGAATCTAATGGATTCTTTTTTGGCAGGAAATACGACAAAAGCCCAGCTATATAATAAAATCAAACAAAAGTTAGACCCAATCCGATGAAACAACTTCTCTTATCAGTGAATTTAATCAATTGTATCTTATTTTTTTCTTGCGATAAAAACGCATCTGAAATTCATGAAGAAGCTTTTGTTGTTGACACACATAACGATGTTTTGTTGAGATCTCTTACAGGCAGAGATATTTTAACTGATCTACCTGAAAGTCACTCGGATTTACCTAAATTCCAGAGAGGTGGTGTTGATTTACAAATTTTTTCTATATGGGTATCTCCAACTGAATTCAAAGGTAAGTACTTTGAACGTGCAAACTCTATGATTTCCCAATTAGAGTATCTATGCTCCAGAGCTCCAAATGAATGGGCGATTCCATACACATATCAGGATTTAATTTATAATGAACAAAGAAGTATTTTGTCCTGTATGATTGGCGTTGAGGGAGGGCATTCCATAGAGAATGATTTAAAAAAACTAGATGCTCTTTATCAAAGAGGGATGAGGTATTTAGGTGTCACATGGAATAATTCAAATGATTGGGCGACTTCTGCAAAGGATGAAGTACAAAAAAGTGATTCTCTATCTTTTATTGGTCTTACAGAATTCGGTAGAAATGTAATACGTAGGTGTAATGAACTAGGCGTTATGATAGATATTTCGCATGCAGGAGAAAAAACTGTTTCAGATATTCTAGAAACTACAACAAAGCCAATTATTGCATCCCATTCTTCAGCATACACTCTTTGTCCGCACTTTAGGAATTTAAAAGACGAACAACTTTTTGCATTAAAAGAAAATGGGGGTGTAGTCTTCATTAATTTCTATCCGGGTTATATTGATTCAACTTATTCTCAAAAATATGAAAAAGTTCTTAAAGAGAACCAATCCCTAATTGATTCGGTTAATAAACTATATAAATTTGATTCAGATATTCATTGGTATAAAACCAATGAAGTATTGGCACCGGAGCTTCAAAAAGTTACACCTGACTTAGATGATGTAATAGATCACATAGATTATGTAGTAGATCTTATAGGTGTTGATCATGTTGGAATAGGCGCAGATTGGGATGGTGTAGAGATTTTACCCAAAAATATAGAACATATTGGTAAACTCTTTTCCGTTACAGAATTGTTATTGGATAGAGGATATAGTACAATAGAAATAAGGAAGATTTTAGGTGGGAATTTTAAGCGTGTATATAAGGAGGTATTAAGATGATGTCTAAGGTTTCCTATTTAGGCGATTTGAGGACAAAAGCTGTTCATGTAAAGTCAGGTAATAGTATTATTACTGATGCACCAGTAGATAACGAAGGTAAAGGGGAAACATTTTCTCCGACAGATCTCGTGGCTACTTCGTTGGCTTCATGTATATTAACTATTATGGGTATTGTTGCTAAAAGAGAAAATCTTGATTTAAAGGGAACAAGAGCTGAAGTAGATAAAATAATGCTAGTTAGCCCTCGTAGAATTAATGAAATTAGAATTAAAATTTATTTGAATAAGAATTTTGAGAAAGATGTACGAAAAAAATTAGAAAAAGCTGGGCTGTCTTGCCCAGTAAAAGGAAGTTTAAATAAAGATATAAATGAGACCATAAAGTTTATATATCCATTATAAAACTAAAATGAATGTAATTTTTACACTAGATATGTACTATGAGTAAAAAATTTAAATTAGCTCCTTCTATATTATCCGCTGATTTTTCAAATTTACAATCAGCCTTAGATATATGTGATAATGGAGGAGCCCATTGGATCCACATAGATGTTATGGATAATCAATTTGTTCCAAATTTAACGATAGGACCCCCTGTTGTTAAATCTTTGAGGCCAAAAACAAAAAAGTTTATGGATGTCCACATGATGGTTATTGAACCTGAAAAACTTGTGGAACCTTTTGCAAGAGCCGGAGCAGACAATATCACATTCCATATTGAATGTGTTGATAATCCAAAACCCATTATTGACCTTATTAAGTCCTGTGGATGTAAAGTTGGAGTATCTTTGAAACCAAGAACACCATTATCTGAAATCTTTCCAATATTGGAGCAAATTGATATCGTATTAGTAATGAGTGTTGAGCCTGGTTTTGGAGGCCAAGGATATCTAGTAGATTCAAATGAAAGAATATCTGAAATTAAATCTTTTCTTAATGATAACTGCCTTGATCGTGTGTTGATTGAAGTAGATGGTGGAATAAAACTGCACAATGCAAAAGAGGTTTTAGATTCGGGTGCAGACGTGTTAGTCGCAGGATCAGAAGTGTTTAAATCCATTGATCCAGTAGAAACTATCAAAAATTTTTATCAACTCTCTGATTAATCAGAATACTAAAATTGGTAGACAGGTTTCTATATATTTAATATTTTAAAACAATTAAAATAGAGCACATCTTATGCGAAATTATAAAGAATTAGATAATTTTTTGGACTGGGAAAATTATGAGAAAGACCAATTTGCGGTATCCGTTTTAAAGGGATTGGTAATGGATGCCACTCGTAAGGCAAATAGTGGTCATCCAGGAGGACCGCTATCTTGCTCAGATTTTGCTTATATACTTTACCATGATTATTTAAACTTTGATCCAGGCAATCCAGAATGGTTTAATAGGGATAGATTTATATTATCTGGAGGCCATATGTCTATGATACAATATTCAATTTTATTATTTCTAGGTTGGTTAAGTATGGATGATATTAAAAATTTTAGACAATTGAATAGTAAAACACCCGGACACCCTGAAGTGGAAATACCCGGTGTGGAGTGCACAACGGGTCCGCTAGGACAAGGTTTTGCCATGGGTGCTGGCATGGCACACGCGGAGGCCTTTTTAAGGAATCTATTTGGAGAGACTGAGCAAGAAGCGTCTAAATTAATTGACCATTATACTTATGTAATTGCTAGCGATGGGGATTTGCAAGAACCAGTTGCTTTGGGAACAGCATCTTTAACAGGGCATCTAGGTTTATCAAAACTCATTGTTTTTTATGATGCGAATGAAGCTCAAATCTCGGGCCACACAAATCGGTCAGACTCTACAGACTATAAGATAGTTTTTGAAGGATTTAATTGGCATGTTCAGGAGATAAATGGTCATAATCACAATGAAATTAGAATAGCCATTGAAAAAGCGAAAAAAAATGATAAACCAAGTATAATAATTGGAAAAACTATAATGGCTAAAGGTACTGCCAGCATGGAGGGAGACCATAATACTCATGGGGCACCATTGCCGGAAGAGGAAATTGCTGCTAGTAAGCGAAAACTTGGATTACCCGATGAAAAATTTTACTGTCCACAAGCAGTAAAGGATTATTTTGGGCTAAGGTTTCCTAGTTTGGTAGCTAATGCTAAAGCTTGGGAAAAAAATAAATCAATACTCAGAGATAATAAAAAAGTTGCTAATTTAATTTCCAATTGCATTGATGATGATTTACCTAAGACGAAATATCCACATTTTGAATCGGGAAGCTCACTTGCGACAAGGAAAGCATTTGGTGCAACATTGGATGCATTTGCTAAAGATGTCCCAAATTTAATTGGCGGGTCTGCGGATCTTGAACCTTCAAATTATACAGGAAACTTTGCAAATGAGTACAATGACTTTACATCAAATAATCAATTAGGTAGAAATATTCCCTTCGGTGTTCGTGAATTCCCAATGGCAAGTATGATGAATGGAATGGCGTTACATGGGGGAGTTATCCCTTTTGGTGGAACATTTCTTGTTTTTGCTGACTACGAACGACCCGCTCTACGATTAGGTTCCATTCAGGGTGTAAGATTAATTCATGAACTCACTCATGATTCATTTTTCGTAGGTGAAGATGGTCCTACACACCAGCCCATTGAGCATGCAATGGCACTTCGAATGATTCCAAATTTTAATGTTTTTAGACCGGCTGATGCAAAAGAGACAGCAGTGTGTTTTAGACTTGCAATGGAAAATAAAAGTACACCAAGTGCGTTACTATTAACTAGACAGGGAGTTCCTGTGCTTGATAATGATTATGAATCATTGGAAAAAAATGTTAGAAAAGGTGCCTATATTTTAAAAGATTGTGATGGTACACCAGAATTAATATTTATTGCTACAGGATCAGAAGTTGCCCTTGCAATAAATACAGCAAAATTAATGAAAGACAAGAGTATAAGAATAATCAGTATGCCCTGTATGGAAATTTTTAATAAACAATCCGACGACTATAAAAACAGTTTGATTCCTATGCGTGGATCATTAAAAATAACCTTGGAAGCAGGCGTAACCCATGGATGGGAAAAGTATACTGGCATTAATGGTCTCTCCATAGGTTTAGATCATTATGGATCCTCGGCTCCTGGGAAAGATCTGGCAAATATGTATGGATTTACTCCTGAAAAAGTTGAACACAAAATTAGATTGCATTTAAAAAAGTTGTTGTAATGAAGATTCACATAGCTACAGATCATGCAGGTATAGATCTTAAAAATACTATAAAAGAGTTTCTTGTAGATAAAAGACATGACGTTACGGATCATGGTGCGTATAAGTATGATGCTCTAGATGATTACCCTGATTTTATTTTTCCCTGTGCAAGGGCTGTTGCCAGTGATTTAAATAGCAGAGGCATTATATTGGGCGGATCTGGGCAAGGAGAAGCTATGGCGGCAAATAGGATTAAAGGATGTCGAGCTGCTGTTTTCTACAATGGGCCCAAAGAGATTATAAAACTTTCAAGAGAGCACAATGATGCTAACATATTATCCATTGGAGCAAGATTTATGTTAGAAAATGAAATTTACGATATTATTGAACTGTGGTTAGAAGAGCCATTCGCTGGCGGGAGGCATCAAAAACGTATCGATAAATTAGATATGTATTAGGCTCAGCAAATGTTACCATCGATACTATGGTAACCTAATTGAGTTCGGATAATCTTTTTTTCTTTGATATTGTATATATCACATGCATCATAAGGTTTTGCATATACATGAAGACTGACAGCATAGTCATTCGTTAAATTCGCTACCGAATGAATATCGGCTGGCCCATCGAGGAATCCGGGTTCACAAGAGAA
>MDTD01095350.1_pt1 | contig 11011 bp, 11 predicted proteins | sample 811221 | NCBI WGS metagenome assembly MDTD01 (sample SAMN05326646, study PRJNA326480) | marine metagenome | isolation source: seawater | place: Pacific Ocean: South West | collected 2011
CTTCGATAAAAAAAAAAATAGAATTGGTTATGGTAAAGGTTATTATGATAAATATTTATATAAATATTTAAAAATTCACAAAAATATTTTAACTGTTGGTATTGCTTTTTCTTTTCAAAAATATAATAACCTGCCAGTAAATAAGAATGACTTTCAATTAAACTATATAATTACTGAAAAAGGAATATTTTAATGAACATTTTAGTTTTGGGAGATATTATGGGAGAACCTGGCAGGAAAGCTCTTAAAAAAAATCTTTTGCAAGTATTAGAAGAAAATAAAATAAATTTTTCAGTTATAAACGGCGAGAATGCAGCAGATGACGGAAAAGGCATAACTAAAGAACTAGCAGAGGAGATTTTCTCTTATGGTATTGATGTAATTACTTCTGGTAATCACATTTGGGATAAAGAGGAAGCAACAAAATTTATTGACATTGAAAATAGACTTCTAAGACCAGCCAATCTACCTGAAGGCTCTCCCGGAAAAGGACATGGTATTTTTTTCTCAAAGGATAAAAAATATAAAATAGGAGTTATAAACTTGATGGGAAATGTTTTTATGAGAAAAACTGACGACGTTTTTAAAACTGCAGAGGCCATAAGTAAAAAAATTATATTGAAAAAAAATGTAGACTTTTCTGTAATTGATTTTCACGGCGAGATTACAAGTGAAAAAAATGCAATAGGACATTATTTTGACGGTGTCTCTACTTGTGTAGTCGGTACACATACACATATACCTACAGCTGATACAAGAATTTTAGAAAAAGGTACAGCTTATCAAACTGATATTGGAATGTGTGGAGACTACAATTCTGTAATAGGTTTAAATAAAGAAAATGCTGTAAAAAGGTTTTTTAAAGACAAAGAAGCGGTGAAACCTTTTTTATCAGAGGGTGAAGCCACACTATCTGGAGTGATAGTTGAAGCAGACTTGAAAACTGGATTAGCTAAAAATATTTCAAGATTAATTTTTGGTGGAAGTTTAAACAAATAGTTATGGCAGGACACTCTCACTGGGCCGGGATCAAACATAAAAAAGGTAGAGCAGATAAAGAAAGGTCTAAAATTTTTTCAAAACTTTCAAGAGAATTAACAGTAGCTGCTAAAATTGGTGACAAAGATCCAGATATGAATCCTAGATTAAGAACAGCAATACAAGCAGCAAAACAAGCCAATATGCCTAAAGATAATATTTTAAGAGCTATTAATAAATCAGAAATGGGTGATAGTAAAAATTACGAAAATTTAAGGTATGAGGGATTTGGACCTTTTAATACAGCATTAGTAATTGAAACACTTACTGATAATAAAAATAGATCTGCATCTACCATCAGAACGGTATTACAGAAAAGTGGCGGAAGATTAGGAGAAAGCGGATCCACTACACATATGTTTCATAATTGTGGAATTATACATATCGACAAAAAAAAGATAAGTGAAGAAGAAGCTTTTGAAATAGCAACTAATTCAGGGGCAAAAGATTGCCTCCAAATAAACGATTTTCATGAAATCGTTACTCTAAAAGAGGATTTCTACAAAATAAAAAATTTAATTGAAAAAAAAGTAGATAGTATTGCTTATTCAGCCATAGAGTGGAGAGCTTTAATCACTTTAAATTTAGATAAAAAGCAAAACGAGAAAATGATAGAGGTCTTGAATAATCTGGATGAACTTGATGATGTACAAAACATATTTACTAATGCTAATTTAGATAATTGATTCATGAAAATAATAGGTATAGACCCAGGATTAAGTGGAGCGATTGCCATAATTCAAGATAATAAAGTTTTAGGAATTTATAATATGCCTGTAATGGCAGAAGGCAAAAAAAACAAAAGACAGATCAATAGCGCTCAATTAGTTAATATTATTAAAGAAAATACAAAGTCCAATGAGGATATTGCTGTAGTTGTTGAGCAAGTTAATGCAATGCCTGGCCAAGGAGTGACAAGTATGTTTAATTTTGGTCAAACTTTTGGCGCTATAAAAGGAGTATGTGCAGCTCTCAAATTACCTATTTTTTTTGTAAGACCGTCTAAGTGGAAAAAATATTTTGAATTAATCAACTCATCTAAAGACTCTAGCAGGACCAAGGTAATTGAAATGTATCCATCTTTATCAAGTCAATTATCAAAAAAAAAAGATGTAAATAAATCTGATGCTATCTTGATCGCAAGATTTTTTAACGAGACAAGAATAAAAGATAATAATTAGTAGTATTTTTATAAAAGCGCCAAATTCATGACACATTCTAAAAGTAATCAACATTAATGGAACAGGATATTGCATCTCAAGTTGTTGGTCTAGGTGGGGCAACAGATTTTTCATTGTGGAAGCTTTTTTTAAGAGCTGATTTCGTAGTTAAATTCGTTATAATTTTATTAATAGCTAGCTCTATTTTCTCATGGGCTTTAATATTTGATAAATTTAAATTATTTAAATCGATCAATACATCAATTGAAGACTTCGAAAAGAAATTTTGGAAAGCAAAATCAGCAGAAAGTTTTAATAACTCTTTACCAGCTAACTCAAAAGATCCAGCTACATTAATCTTCAAAGCTGCAATGAACGAGCTTATTAAAACAAAAAGACAATCCTCTTCTATCCAGTCAGCAAGAGTAAGTAGAATTTTAGAAATAGCAACAGACAATGAAATTAGAAAAGTTGAAAAAAATTTTACATTTTTAGCTACTGTCGGATCAACCGCTCCATTTATAGGTTTATTTGGTACCGTTTGGGGTATAATGAACTCTTTTCAGTCTATAGCTATTTCAAGAAATACGAGTTTGGCAATAGTGGCTCCTGGTATCGCTGAAGCACTATTCGCAACTGCTTTAGGTTTATTAGCCGCTATACCTGCTGTCGTAGCTTATAATAAATTTAATAGCGATTCACAAAAATATTTCTCTCGAGTAGAGAATTTTTCAAAAAGATTTTTATCAATTATCTAAATGGCTTTTAAATTTAACCGCTCAAAAAAAGACCCCATGAGTGAAATTAACGTTACACCATTTGTCGATGTTATGCTTGTGTTATTAATAATTTTTATGGTTACAGCTCCATTACTCACCGTGGGTGTTCAAGTTGATTTACCAGAGTCAGCTGCTGACTCTCTGCCAGATGATCAAGAACCATTAACAATTAGTGTTAATTCCAAAGGAGAAATTTATATTCAAGAACATCAAGTCACTTACCAAAAAATGGTTCCGAAACTACTGGCCATTGCTAAAAATAGAACCGATACAAGAATTTATGTTAAAGGCGACAAGAATATTAATTATGGAAGAGTTTTAGAAATAATGGGAAGACTATCAGGTGCCGGTTTTTCTAAAGTAGCATTAATTTCTGAGCCATATAAAAATTAGGATGATATATGATAAGAAGCTTAATCTATTCCATAACTTTTCATTCGATAATGATAATGCTTACCGTTTTGAGCTTACCCTTTATGCTTCGAGAGCCGATTGATTTACCACCAATAGTGTCCGTAGATTTAATACAGATTTCAGATAAAACAAGTATACCGTATGCTCCAAAAGCTAGAAAAATAATTGAAGAAACAAAAAAAAAAGAAGAAAGAGTTGTGTCAGATCAAGCCCCTCCTGCTGCCAAAGCAAAAGAAAAACCTGATAGGATTCCTTTGCCAAACAAAAAAAAAGAGCAAAAAAAAATAGTTAAAAAGAAACAAAATCCTGAGGAAATTAAACCACAAATACGACAAGCTTCAGAATTTGAAAAAAAAGAAATTGTTGATACAAATCAAATTGCGGCATTAATCGATAAAGCAAAAGAAGAAAAAGCTGTCAAACAAAAAGAATCAAATAAAATTACACAAAGTAGTCAAAAAAATTCTTTTGCAACTGGATTAACTTTATCAGAGGAAGATGCTTTAAGGGCACAAATATTTGGTTGCTGGAGCATCCCTTTAGGCCTACCTTACGATGAAAACTTGTTAGTAAGAATTAAATTACAATTAAAGAGAGATGGTACAATAATGAAATCAGAAATTCTAGATCATGAGAGAATGAATAGACCTGGTCAGACATTTTATAAGATCTTAGCTGAAAGCGCATTAAGAGCTGTAAGAATATGTCAACCACTTAAAGTTCCACCTACAGGTTACGAAAAGTGGAAAAACATTCAATTAAATTTTAATCCAACAGAAATGTTAAAGGGCTAATGAGAAATTTTCTTTTTACAATTTTTTTTTACATATTAATTATTAGTAAAGCTCACTCATTAATTGAAGTAGATATAACGAGAGGTAATTTAGATCCTTTACCAATAGCTGTCTCACCTCTTCATGTAGATATAAAATCTGAGGCCATTGAAAACATTAAAGTTAGAGAATTGGGAAGTGACATTTCTAAAATAATAGAAATTAATTTTAGAAATACAGGATTATTCAATCCTTTAAAAAAAGATGCCTTTGTTCAGAAGCCAGATATTGCGCATTTGAAACCAAGATTTGAAGATTGGAGATTGATTAAAGCTCAAGCATTAGTTACAGGTAAACTTTTAGTAAAAGACAGTAAGTTAAAAGTTGAATTTAGACTTTGGGATTTAACCGCTGCAAAGGAGATGACAGCTCTTGCTTTTACTACAACACCATCAAATTGGCGAAGAGTTGCCCATATTATTTCTGATAAAATTTACGAAAGATTAACTGGGGAAGAAGGATATTTTGATACCAGAATAATTTATGTTGCTGAAAGTGGTCCTAAGAATGAAAGGGTAAAAAAACTTGCAATTATGGATCAGGACGGTTTTAACACAAAGTATCTTACATTGGGGAACGAGTTAGTTTTAACCCCACGATTTAATCCAACAAATCAGATGGTTACTTATATGTCTTATTTCAGAAATATGCCCAGAGTTTATCTTTTAGACATCGAAACAGGCACCCAGGAGGTAGTTGGTAATTTCCCAGGGATGACTTTTGCTCCTAGATTTTCACCTGATGGAAAAAAAATAATTATGAGTTTTGCAAAAGATGGAAACTCCGATATTTATACAATGGATCTCGAGACAAGGATTGTTGAGAGAATTACTGAACATTCATCAATTGATACTTCCCCGTCTTTTTCTCCAGATGGAAAATATATTGCTTTCAACTCTGATAGAAGTGGGTTGCAACAAATTTACGTAATGAGAAGTGATGGTAGCGCCGTAAAACGGATAACATTTGGAAAAGGTATTTATGGAACTCCTGTTTGGTCTCCTAGAGGAGATTTAATTGCTTTTACTAAAATGCATAAAGGTAAATTTTATATTGGTGTTATGAGAATTGATGGAACGGGTGAAAGATTATTGACAGAAAATTATTATCAGGAAGCACCGTCTTGGTCTCCTAATGGAAGAGTATTAGTTTTTTATCGAGAAACAAAGTCGGGGTCGAAAGGAGAGGGTTTTTCAGCTAAATTATGGTCAATAGATATTACAGGTTATAATGAAAGAAGACTTTCCACTAAAACAGACGCTTCAGACCCATCTTGGTCCTCTTTATTATCTAAGTAAGGTTGTATTTTATGTAAAATGTACTTGAATAACAGTAAATAATTTGAAATAAACCACATTAAACCCAGGGGAAAAAATGATGTTTAACAAGAATTTAAAGAATATATTACTAGTAATATTTGCTACGCTTATACTAAGCGCATGTTCAACAGCAAAAAAATCTAGTGATATTGACGGTGATGTATACACCGGAAAAGAAACTGTAGAGTATTTAGCTTCAGGTGTGCCTGATAGAATATTTTTTGCAACGAACAAATCTTCTCTTACAACTGCTTCTAGAGCAACTTTAAGAAAACAAGCTACATTTTTAAGAAAAAATAAAAATTTAAACGTGACAGTCGAAGGTCACGCTGACGAAAGAGGAACAAGAGAATATAACTTAGCATTAGGTGAAAGGAGAGCGAATGCAGCTCGAGATTATCTAATGACTTATGGTATCTCTGGTAAAAGAATATCTGTGATTAGTTATGGAAAAGAAAAACCTGTTAATCCAGCCTCATCTCCTTTAGCTTGGTCTCAGAATAGAAGATCAGTAACAGTTAAAGTAAATTAATTTAAAAAAATTTAGACCCTTCGATTCAATGAATTGGAGGGTCTTTTTTTTGCCATTTTGTAAGATTAAAGATTCATAAATGTACGAAAATAAAAAGACTCTAAAATTTGTATTAGTAATATTTTTCTTAACTGCTCTTAATAGCACATTTGCTGAAGAGGAAGAAATTATGTTACAAGGAATATCAGATCAAATCCAAGTTTTAACAAAAGATCTTAAAACTTTAGAAAAAGCTATTTATCAGAAATCAGATTTAACGAACACTTCAAATTTAAGTTTATCAAAATCTGACAGTCTCAATGAAGATATAATGACAAAACACCTGTTAAAGCTTAATGAGATTGAAGATCAATTTAGAGAACTTACTAATAAATTTGAAGAAATTAATTTTAAAGTAGATAAACTTTCAACTCGAATTACTAAAATTCAATCAGATACACAGATGAGATTCTCAGACCTTGAAAATGTAACGAACACCTCTGATAAAAAAACAAATGTTTCTCAAATTGGTTCATCTAAGCCACAGGATTTTGGAGCAAGTCCTGGATATCAAACTTCTAATTTACCAAAACAGCAAGAGATAAATTCAGTTGAGAGTGCTAAAACTGTTATTACCGAGGAGCCTGAAAAAAAAGAGTCTTTACTTCCTAATAAAGCACCAGAAGAACAATATGAGTTTGCAGTCAGTTTTATGAAAATTGGTGACTACGAGACTGCAGAATTTGCTTTAAAAGAATTTATTGAAAAAAATAAAGACCATGATTTGGCAGGAAGTGCCCAATATTGGTATGGAGAAACATTTAGGATAAGGCAACTTTATTCTGATGCAGCTACAGCTTATTTGGATGGCTATCAAAATTATCCAAAAAGCAAAAAAGCTCCAGATAATCTTTTAAAGCTTGGTATAACTATGGTTCAATTAGGTGAAAAAGATCAAGGGTGTAAAATGATATTAGGTTTAAAAAAAGAATATCCAAAAGCAAACAAGTCTGTGCTACAAAAAGCTCAATATGAGCAAAACAAATTCAAGTGTAAATCTTAATAAACATTTTAAAGATTTCGCTCATTTAGAAAATATTTACTCAAGTTTTGAAAAAAAACTAAATAATTTTAAAAAAAAAAAATTTTTAGTTGCAGTTTCTGGCGGTCCCGACAGTCTTGCGTTAGCAGCATTTTCTCAATTCTATTCCTCAAAAATAGGTGCGAAATTTCTTTACGCACATGTTAATCATAATTTACGAAAAAATTCTTACAAAGAGTCTCTCTTAGTCAAAAAGATATTAGAAAGAAAAAAAATTAAACTTAAAATTTTAACTAATAATAAAAAAATAACAAAGAATGTTCAAAGTCAAGCAAGACTACTAAGATACGAATTATTAGCTCGATACTCAAAATCAAAGAACTTAAATACAATTTTAACTGCCCACAATTTAGAGGACCAAGTTGAAACTTTTTTCATTAGACTTTCGAGAGGAAGTGGTTTAACCGGCCTTTCTTCTATGGAGGAATTAACTAAACTAGGTAAAAATTTGAGCTTATTTCGTCCTTTCCTTGATGTAAAAAAAAAAGATCTTATTAAAATTTCTAAACTTACTTATGGTGAATTTATTATAGATCCATCTAATAAAAATACAAAGTATCTAAGAACGAAAATTAGATCTTTAAAAAAACCTTTATTACGAAGTGGTATTTGTTATGATCAAATCATTAAATCAATAAAAAATTTATCTTCAAGTAAAAAAACTTTAGAAGATTATCTTAAGAAAGTATTTGGTGAAACCATAATTAGGTCCGGGAATAAAATTGAAATCAATTTAAAAAATTTTAATAAATATAATACTGAAATTAAAATGAGAATACTTAATGAATCTTTTAAAAAAATAAGCTTAAATTACTATTATCCCAGATCAGCTAAAGTACTTAATCTAATCAAAAAATTAAATTACCGTAGTTTTAAAAAATCTACACTTGGAGGCAGTCTAATTATCAAGAAAAAAGATATTTTGGTCTTGAAAAAAGAAAAAAACCCATTAATTTGATGATTATTTTGATCTATTTTGTCTTATTTACAACTAGATTTATTGTAAAGTATACTTGCTAATATTGATTTAATACTTATTTAATTTATATGAATCTAAAAAACTTAATAATGTGGGTGGTGATTGTTTTACTCTCAGTGGGTCTGTTTAATATGTTTCAGGATCCGGAAAGAGTAAAATCTGAAAATAACACTTTAGCATTTTCTACTTTTCTTAATGAGGTTAATTCTGGAAGGGTAGTAGAAGTTCAAATACAAGGAAATAACATTAAAGGAGTTTTAGCCGACGGAAAAACTTTTTCTACTTATTCTCCAAATTATCCTGAATTAGTCGATAAGCTTTCTAGTAACGGTGTAAGCATAGTTGCTGCTCCCCTAGAAGATAAAATGCCATCACTTTTAGGAATTTTGCTTTCGTGGTTCCCAATGCTTTTGCTTATAGGTGTATGGATATTTTTTATGCGTCAAATGCAAGGTGGAAAAGGCGGAGCAATGGGTTTTGGTAGATCTAAAGCTAAATTGTTAAATGAAGCTCAAGGAAAAGTAACGTTCAATGATGTTGCAGGCGTTGAAGAAGCTAAAGAGGAAGTAGAAGAAATTGTAGAATTCTTAAAAGATCCAAAAAAATTTAGTAGATTAGGAGGAAAAATACCTAAAGGGGCACTTTTGATAGGTCCTCCAGGAACAGGAAAAACTTTATTAGCAAAAGCAATCGCAGGGGAAGCAAATGTCCCTTTCTTTTCAATATCTGGTTCTGATTTCGTAGAAATGTTCGTTGGGGTTGGAGCATCTAGAGTAAGAGACATGTTTGAACAAGGAAAAAAACATTCACCTTGTATAATCTTTATAGATGAAATAGATGCTGTTGGAAGAAGTAGAGGCGCTGGTTTAGGTGGAGGTAACGATGAAAGGGAGCAAACTCTTAACCAACTTTTGGTAGAGATGGATGGTTTTGATACTAATGAAGGTATTATACTGATCGCAGCAACTAATAGACCAGATGTATTGGATCCAGCTTTATTACGACCAGGAAGATTTGATAGACAAGTTGTTGTAAGTAACCCAGATATTATTGGAAGAGAAGCAATACTTAAAGTTCATGTTAAAAAAATAAATACTGGTCCAGATGTTAAATTGAGGACTATTGCGAGAGGAACTCCTGGTTTTTCAGGTGCTGACTTGGCAAATTTGGTTAATGAGTCCGCTCTATTAGCTGCCAGAAAAAATAAAAGAGTGGTAACAATGTCTGATGTTGAGGAAGCTAAAGACAAAGTAATGATGGGAGCGGAAAGACGTTCTATGGTGATGTCAGAAGATGAAAAAAAACTGACTGCATATCATGAGGGAGGCCATGCTATTGTCGCACTAAATGAAAAAGCATCTGACCCAATTCACAAAGCTACAATTATTCCTAGAGGTAGAGCTTTAGGTATGGTGATGAGATTGCCCGAAAGAGATCAATTATCAATTACAAGAGAAAAAATGCATTCTGATATTGCTGTGGCCATGGGCGGGAGGATTGCAGAGGAGATTATTTTTGGTCACGATAAAGTAACATCTGGAGCTTCATCTGATATTGATATGGTAACTAAAATGGCTAAAAATATGGTCACTAAATATGGAATGAGCACAGAATTAGGAACTATTGCATATGGTGAAAACGAGGAAGAAGTTTTTCTAGGAAGATCGGTGACAAGACAACAAAATGTATCAGAGGAAACAGCAAAGAAAATCGACGAAGAAGTTAAAAAAATTGTAGATAAAGGTTATGAAAGAGCCAGAAAAATACTTACTGAAGAAATCGATAATCTACATAAGTTAGCTAAAGCTCTATTAGTTTATGAAACTTTATCTGGAGATGAAATCAGGGATTTAATATTAAAAAACATTAAACCTACCAGATCATTTAATGAAGAAGATAATAAAGATGGTAAAGCGTCTTCAGCACTTGGATCTATTGGATTAAAGCCAAAACCTGCAATTTAAATTCATGATTAAATATTACACAAGAGCGTGTAATTTTTATTATGGAAATCAAGCAAAAATACTAATTAAAGATAGACTAGCTCTTCCTTTGTGTGGAATAAAAGTATTTGCATTTGATAAGATAGAAATTTTAATTAGAAATAAAAATAAAATATCTAGTAGATTCTTAAACGTAAAAGATATTAAAAAATTGGGAAAAAATTTACGACTTAAAGTAAAAGAAGATTTGAAAAAAATAACTAGAACAAGGAAAAACTTTATTAAAAATGTGGATTTTTCAAAACCATCAATAATGGGAATTTTAAATTTGACACCTGACAGTTTTTCTGACGGTGGAAAATTTAATAATAAAAAAAAGTCACTGAAACATATCTCATATATGGTTGAGTCAGGCGCCAAAATAATTGATGTTGGTGGAGAGTCAACAAGGCCAGGTTCTAAAACAATTGACCCAAAAGTTGAATGGAAAAGAGTAGAATTTGTTTTAAAAAAATTTAAAAAAAAATTTAGGAAGATTTGTTTATCTTTAGATACGAGAAAATCATCTTTAATGGAAATGGGTTTAAAAAATGGTGTTGATCTAATAAATGATGTGTCCGGCTTTAATTATGATCAACTATCTTTAAAAAAGATGAGAAATTCGAAAGTGCCAAAAGTACTTCATCACATGCAGGGGACCCCTAATACTATGCAAATCAATCCAAAGTATAAAAATGTTTTGTTGGACGTTTATGACTTTTTCGAAGACAGTTTGAACAAAAAATTTAAAAATAAAAGCATTATTTTAGACCCAGGTATAGGATTTGGAAAAACTTTGAAACATAATTTGATTTTAATTTCTAAGATATCTTTGTTTCATAGTCTTGGTTTTCCTATTTTAATAGGAACTTCTAGAAAAAGATTTATCAGTCA
>MDTD01008600.1_pt1 | contig 11010 bp, 9 predicted proteins | sample 811221 | NCBI WGS metagenome assembly MDTD01 (sample SAMN05326646, study PRJNA326480) | marine metagenome | isolation source: seawater | place: Pacific Ocean: South West | collected 2011
CAAGCCGGATCAGATCCCGGTATTGTTTTATCTCCTCTGCCGGGACGCCCCTGTTTTCTGCCAGGCGTTGGTAGATTTCTGCTGAAAAAGCCCCCACGCGCTGGACATGGGCCCCGGTTTCTTTGGGATCACGAAGCTCGGTCATCCGCATCATCCGAAGAATCAGTTCCCGGTTCATTATGCCTTTTTCTATGGCCATGGTGGCATTGTTGGCGAACAGGGGGACCGAGACCTGAGAGTAATCGGAAAAGGGAACGAAATTTCCGTCCGGATCCTTTGCGTTAATCAATTCCATGACCCCCACAAGACGCGAATCAATGGTTTTCAGTGGCAGTGAAAGAATTGACACGGTTCTGTAGCCGGCGCTGATATCAAATTCCTTGTTGAAGGAATAGGGTTTGTCAGAAGAAATTTTGTAGGCATCTTTAATATGAATGGCATCACCTGAAAGTGCGGTGTACCCGACAATGGAGGCCTGGTCGATGGGAATTTTGAAATCCGTGTATTGTTCGGCCTGTCCTTTATTTCCGGTGAACAATGTGTCATTTTGAATGTAACTGAAGGTCAAATGATCTTTTTCAATCAAAAAAATTGAGCCTGCATCGGCCTTGGATATCTGCCGTGCCTCAAAGAGCAGCTTATCCAGAATAGTATCGACATCCTTGAATCTGTTGAGCCTTTCCAGGGTCGCTAAAATGTCCTGGATATGGCCTATGGGCAGGCATTGATCGCTCATGTGGATTTGACCTTATTTTTGTATCATGATTAAGAAGTCCGGGGATGGTCAATTCAAAATACATTTAAGTAGTTCAAGCATAGATGGGTGTGGCGGACCTGTCAAGGTTCACAAGGGGTTAAGCGGGAAGTTGAGCCCCTTGGCAAAAACCCCTTGGGATGAAAACTTATGATTGATCACCAGGAATGGAATCTGCTATGCTTTTTTTTCGCTGTCCGCATAAATAAGTGACATAGAGCCGATACAAACCACATTGCGGGTAAATAATCAGATCCGGCCCAGGATAACTGCAAAGGACTATTTTTGAAGATGCGCACGAATGTCATGCTGGTGATACTTGTTATCCTGCTGCTTGCAGTCGGATGTGATACCCCGCCCCCGTCCTCCCAAAGTGACGCACCCCGGTGGCAACCCGAACCACTGGCCTATCACCCCCTTCCTGACAATATAACATGGATTACCAACGATTCAGATCCTGCCTTTTCTTCTCCAAAGGCGGTCAAGGGAGGGATGCTCAGGTCTGCCCTGCCAAGCTTTCCCATGACCTTCAGGGTTGTCGGCCCGGATTCCAACGGCGGTTTTCGAAGCAATATTCTGGATAATCAGCTCTCCCTTCTCGGCATGCATCCCAATACCCGTAATCCAATTCCGGAGCTTGCCACCCACTGGGCCTACGGTGAAGACAAAAAGACCATGTACTTTAAACTGGATCCGGCTGCCAAATGGTCTGACGGCCACCCGGTAACCGCCAGGGATTTTATTTATACACTCACCTTCATGCGGTCTAAAAAGATTATTGCCCCATGGTACAACGACTATTATACCCGTGAGATCGAATCCGTGGTTGCTTTTGACGACCATACCATTGCCGTGAAAAGCACCAAAGCCGTGCCCGATCTCCACCTGAAACTTGCCATAGGTCCCATACCCGCGCATTTTTACAAGGAACTTTCCGACGATTTCACCGCTGCCTACAATTGGGCTGTGGTGCCCAACACCGGACCGTATCAGATCTCAGAATTTAAAAAGGGGCGGTACATACGGTTTGAACGCAAAAAAAACTGGTGGGCTGCCCAAAAAAAATATTTCAAACACAGGTTCAATGTGGACACGGTTAAGTTCACTGTCATCAGGGATGCCAACCTGTCCTGGGAGTACTTTAAAAAAGGACGGCTGGATGCCTTTGGCATGACCCTGCCCAAATACTGGCATGTAAAATCAAAAACCCCCGTTATTGAAAACGGTTACGTGAAATTGATCTGGTTTTACAACGATCTTGAACAGCCGTCCTACGGCATGTGGCTGAACCAGGATAAACCTGTATTCAAAGATCAGCGCCTGCGGCTGGCATTTGCACATGCAATGAATGTGGACAAGGTTATCCAAAAGGTATTGCGGGGGGATTATCTCAGACTTCCCCAGGCCTTTTTCGGCTACGGGGAATATACCGATTATAGTATAAAGGCCCGGTCCTACGACATTGAAAAGGTGCATACCCTCATGACAGATGCCGGATGGCAGCGGGGGTACGACGGCGTATGGACAAAGGGGAACCACCGTTTTTCGGCAAAGGTCACCTATTACACCGATGAGCATATGCCGCGCCTGGCGGTACTCAAAGAAGAGGCTCTTAAAGCCGGGATCGAACTGCGACTTGAAAAACTGGACCCATCCGCTGCCTTTAAAAAAATTCTGGAAAAACAGCACGAGGTGGCATGGATGGGATGGAGCACCAATGTCAGACCATCCTACTGGCAGGGATGGCATTCGGACAACGCCCATGCCCCCCAGACCAATAATATCACCAACACGGACAATCCGGAGCTTGACCGTCTAATCGACCAGTACAGGGACAGCCTGGACAAGGCAGAACGTATCCGTCTGTCCAAAACCATTCAACGAAAAATCCATGACATCGCGGCATACGTGCCCACCTATATGGTTCCTTATGTGAGAACTGCCTATTGGCGCTGGATGAAACTGCCTGAATTCCACGGTACCCGTTCCACCGACCAGAGCATGTTCGATCCGTTCTCCTCTGCTGTGGGCGGGCTATTCTGGATCGATGAACATGTGAGAAAAGAGACCCGAGACGCCATGAAAGCCGGACTGACCTTTCCCAAGGTTCGGATCATCGACAAAAGATACAAACCGGAGGCATTGTGATAAAAAACGGCACACTCTTGGAGGTCAAAAAACTCGTGGTTTCATTTGATACGGACCGGGGGGCGGTCCGGGCGGTGGACGATGTAAGCCTGACACTACAGCCTGGTGAGGTTTTAGGCATTGCGGGGGAGTCCGGATGCGGAAAAAGTGTCACAGCCTTGAGCATCATGCGTTTGCTGCCCAAGCCTGCCGCATCGATTGTACAAGGTGATATCCGTTTCAAGGGACAGGACCTGCTGGCGCTTCCCGTGGACGAGATGCATGGGATTCGCGGTAAAAAAATTTCCATGATTTTTCAGGAACCCATGACAGCCTTGAATCCGGTGCACACCGTGGGACGACAGATGGTTGAGGTTTACGAACTTCATTTTCCAAAGATGGGCCGGGACCGGATGCGCACCGCCTCCCTTACCATGCTTGACCGGGTCGGCATTCCTGATCCGATCCGGGTGATGAAAAAATATCCCCACCAGCTATCCGGCGGGATGCGGCAGCGAGTGATGATTGCCATGGCCCTTGCCTGCGAGCCTGACATTTTGATCGCAGACGAACCCACCACGGCCTTAGACGTGACGGTTCAGGCGCAAATCATGAGCCTTATCACAGATCTGCGGCAGCAACTGGGCATGTCTGTGATCCTGATCACCCATGATCTTGGGGTCATTGCCCAGAACTGTGATGACGTGGTTGTCATGTATGCCGGAAGGGTGGCTGAAACGGCCGGGGTGCGAGAACTTTTCGCCGATCCGCTTCACCCGTATACCCAGGGGTTGCTGGCCTCAATTCCTTCCCGGGCGCAATCAGCGAAAACACAACTGCCCACCATTGACGGCAGTGTGCCTTCCCTGTTGCAAATGCCTGCCGGATGCCGTTTCGCCGATCGCTGTCCAAAAGTGGAGGCAAAGTGCCGAAAAGAGATCCCGTTACTCCTGTCAAAAGGCGCAAACCGTTCAGCAGCTTGCCATTTGGTATGACCAATCAAAAAAAAATAAAGTTTTAAAAATAATCCTTGATTTTTAAGTAAAAGCTAATAATATACATTCAAAGCCAAGGCACACAGGGCTTTACAAGTTTCGTTCTAAAGGCTGGACCCCATTTCGTTGGCGTGGCAGGACCTGAGGTTTGAAACTAAAATATTCACTTAAAGTAAGGAGAGAGTCACAATGGCAAATGGGATCGTAAAGTGGTTCAATGACGCAAAAGGTTACGGATTTATCGAGCAGGAAGAGGGACCTGACGTATTTGTACACCATAGCGGCATCAATTCTAGTGGTTTCAGATCCTTAAACGAAGGTGACCGGGTCACCTTTGATGTCGAAGACGGACAGAAAGGACCCGCCGCGGTCAACGTAACTGTTCAGTAGTTTTTTTATAAAGGGTTTTTGACGGTTTGGTTTAAAAACCCTTTTTCTATGGGCAATCGCCCCTTTGATCCCCTGTTGGACATTTTAAATAACGGCCATGGGCCGCCCATAATCGTCATTGGCCGTGCCCACAACAAAATATGAAAGAATATAATAGCTTGCAAGGTTCTTTCATATAAAGGCTTTTCCAGGCGAAATACGAAAGCTTAAGGTACGATTACCGACTAAAACCGGTCCATCCGGTACGGGTGTACAGGGATTTTGGTCGGCTTGTTCAACAGCATATCCGACACCAGTTTTCCCGTGCCCGTGGCCAGGGTCAGGCCAAGCATGCCATGGCCGGTGGCCACCACCAGGTTTTCGTATCCCGGTGCTCGGTCGATTACGGGCATGTCATCCCAGGTCATGGGACGAAGGCTTGTCCATTCTTCTTGGCAGATCGTTCCGTAAGGTGACTTCATATATTCGGCAGCACCGCTTTTAAGCTTGTTTAGTCTGTGCTGATTTAAATGGGTGCCGAATCCTGAGAACTCCATGGTTCCGCCCAATCGATAGCCGCTTTCCCAAGGGGTCACCACCATATTCTTTTCGTATAAAATGCAGGGCAGGGAAGGGCAGGGCTCAGGCCTGTTCATGGTTATGGAGTAGCCTTTACCCGGCTGTATGGGCAGTTTCAGCTTCAGCTTTGAAGCCAGGGGGGATGACCAGGCCCCTGTGGCAAGCACAAAGGCATCGTCCGTGATTGTGCCCTGGGTGGTCTTGATGCCGGACAGCCGTCCCCCTTCGCGGATGAAATCCAGAACACTGCAGTTTTCGATGACGGTCAGTCCCTTTTGTACCAGATGTTTGCGCCAATTGCGCATCAAAAGGTCCGGCCGGAGGTGATGATCCACCCGGCTGTACCAGGCCCCTGCGATATCGTCGGTAAAGGCAGGTTCAAGCTCAAGGGCTTGGGAAGCGGTCATGGGCTCCCAGCCAAGATCAAACTGATCCAGATACTCACTGGTTTCGCCAAACTTTTTAAAATTTTTATGCTCCTTAAAGACGTACAATATCCCCTTTTTTTCTAACTCACATGCCATGTCAGGAAGTTGCCACAGCGCTTCGAATAGGTGAGCCGAATACTGCAATATGGGAAGCTTGTCTTTGGCGGCCTGACGCATATGAGTGTGGCGGCAGTGCCCTGCGAATCGGGCAAGCCAGAACAACCGGCCAAAGTCGGGTTCCGGTTTGACATACAAAGGGGAAGTACCGCAAAGGGTCCTTACGATTTCTTTGGACACGGCACCCGGGGTGCACAGGGGGAGTGCGTCCGAATAGTATAAAAGGCCGCAGTTGCCGTGGGAGGAACCGGCCCCCACAAGATCCCTTTCAACAATAGTCACCCGGCATCCTTCATCCAGAAGGTAATGTGCGCAGGCAAGACCGATAACACCGCCGCCGATAATGGTTATGCGTTCCGGATTCCCCATGAAGAAAACCTCGTCGTATAATGGTTAGATCATTTTAGAGCGCAGAGTAGGCCAAATAATATTTTATTTCAATTAAAATATGAATAACAGATAAATTTATTCCCCTTTCATTTTACTTCTACGGTTGTCTGATTTCGGTGAGATGGTGTATAAGTAATGAGCGTTTACGGGGCAAATCCTGTGCCCCAATATAAGATAAGGTGTGGCAAATGCCGATTTTGGAAGTCGAACATCTAAAAAAATATTTTCCGGTGACCAGCGGTGTATTCCTCAGACAGACCGGAGCCGTCCATGCGGTGGACGATGTCTCTTTTACAGTGGCCAGGGGAGAAACCTTAGGCATTGTCGGAGAATCCGGTTGTGGCAAGACCACATTGGGACGGTGTATTATGGGATTGCACTCCCCGACCTCGGGAAAGATACGCCTTGAGGGGGAGTCAATGGGCAAGCTTTCTGTCTCCCAGCGCAAAGCGTTTGCCGCAAAGGTGCAGATGATTTTCCAGGATCCCTACGAATCTTTAAACCCAAGACAGACAGTCCGGCAGATTCTCGAAGAAAAATTCCGGATTCACGGGCGCCCGGCTGCGACATTGGAAGATGATGTCCACGGGGTGCTGAATCAGGTAAATCTGGATGCGGACTGCCTCCTGAAATACCCCCACGAGTTTTCCGGTGGCCAGCGGCAGCGGATCGGCATTGCCAGGGCCGTGAGTATGTCTCCGGAGCTGATTGTTTGTGACGAACCCGTATCTGCCCTGGATGTATCCGTACAGTCAAAAATCTTGAATCTGCTGCTGGACCTCCAGGAAAATCTCGGGTTGACATACTTGTTCATTTCACACGACCTTTCTGTTGTACGTCATATGTCCGACCGGATTATTGTGATGTACCTGGGAAAAATAATGGAACTGGCCGATGCTGAAACCCTTTACGCAGCTCCCCGCCACCCCTATACCCAAGCACTTTTGGATGCCATTCCTGTACCTGACCCCACGGTCACGCTAGGAACGCTGCCTTTGAAAGGGGAAGTGCCCTCGGTTGAGAATCCCCCCAAAGGATGCCGGTTCAACACCCGGTGTCCCCACGCCACTGACATTTGTTTTGAAAAAAGCCCAGAGTTGAAACCGTCACAGGAGGATGCGCTTCACCTGACGGCCTGTCACCTGTTTTACGCCTAGCACGTCACGACGGTTTCAGGGGAATAAGCTTGCGCAATTGTGAGTCAGATGATAGAGTTTCTCGATTTGTTAAAGGGGAATAACGTGAAGCAAAGCAAACTGTGTTTCCGGTTGCGTGCCCACCTTAAAACAAGGACTGCAAAGGGCTTGAGACCTCTGGTACAAAGCCTTGCGGCAGTGGGACTGATACTGGGTATTCTGGGATGTTCACCACCGCCTAAGGTACCTGAGATATGTGTCATAAAGGCCGGAACGGTGTGTGTGTCCAAAACAGAGTTTGGCGAAGAACTGGATTTGAAACTAACGGCATACCCCTATGATTTGAAAGACAGGCCCATGGCTTACAACCAGATGGTTCTGGACCTGGTGGCCGTTATCTCCGATGAGACGGTCCTTTTGGCCGGTGCCGCAGAAAACGGGGTTAAAACCACGGCCAAGATCGTTGATCAGGCTGAGGCGGAATTTAAAAAGGATTATCCCGAAGACAGCTTTGAGCAGATGCTGCTGGAAAATGCCATTCCCTACCGTGTGTGGAAACGGCGGCTGAAAAAGGATCTTACCATACAAAGGTTCCTAAAGGACCGCCTGGTAAACAACCAGGAAATTTCCCCCGGCGACATGATTGCCTTTTATGACGCCTACCGCAAGCAGGTGGGAACAGGGAATACCGCAGATATAGATGAAGGCCGCCTGGTTGAGATGTTGCGGCTGGAAAAAAGCCAGGCCGCCTATGACAACTGGATTGCCTCATTAAAGACGGCCTATCCCGTATCAATTGATAAGGCCGTACTGGCCGAATTTTTAGTAAACCAGAGTTTAACAAAAAAAAATACACCAAACCAGGATTGAGAAAGGACAACGTGATGGCAAGAATGTGGAAATCAATAGTTTTCGGAACAATAATATTGGTTACCGGGATACAACCTTTGGCCCGCGCTGAGGTGGTGGATCGAATTGTGGCCATCGTCAACGAAGACATCATCACATTGTCAAAGCTGAACAAGGCAACAAGAGCCTATCGCAAAAACATTGAGGCATCCCAGGGCTCCGACGCACAGAAAAAAGAGATGCTGTTCCAGTTACAGCAACAGGCGCTTCAGCAGCTTGTGGACATCACCTTGACCAAACAGGAAGCCCAAAAATTAGGTATTCAGATCACGGATGCCGATATAGACGCGGCCATTGAGAATGTCAAAAAAGAAAAAAAACTGGATGATGAGGCCCTTGAGCAAGGCCTTGCCTCCGAAGGCATGACCTTGCAGGATTACCGTGAACAGATGAGGGAGAATATCATCCAGTCTATGCTGATCAACCGGACGGTCCGCTCCAAAGTAGTGATTACGGATGCTGAGATACAGGCGTATTATGACGCCAACCAGGCAACCTATGCCGGTGTCAAAAAATACCACCTAAAAAACATCATCACGGAAACAAAAGCTCAGATCATGGAGGTGGAATCTAAACTTGCGGCTAAAAAAGCCGATTTTTCAACGCTTGCCAGAAACTATTCCATCGGGTCCAATGCCTCACAGGGCGGAGAACTTGGCGTGTTTGAGATTTCCTCTATAAGCCAGGAGATCGGTGATGCCGTCCAGGGGCTTGAAAAAGGTCAGTACACCAAGATTTTACCGGCAGGTTCCGCCTTCCAGATTCTTTACGTGGAAGATATCGTTATTGAAGGCCGAAAGAGCCTTGAAGAGGCTAAACCCGAAATTCAGGATATCCTTTTCAAAGACATGGCAGAGGAGCAGTTCAAAAAATGGCTTACCTCTTTGAAGGAAAACGCACATATTAAGTTGATGCTTTAACGATCAACCCAATTGACACCAGGGAAAACCAATGCAGAATGAACAGATCCAGATACTGAAGGTCAGCATTAAGCGGTTGTTGCGCCGGGGGGCGAACCGGCAGTTGCTCAATATCATCAGCAAAACCCATATGGCAGACCTGTCACTTGTTTTTCAGGATTTGACGCTGATCAACCAGCAAAAACTGTTCAATCTTCTGGATGATCCGGAGGATATTGCCCTGCTGTTTTCAAACATAGACGAAGCCACCTTTGTTGAATTTGTTAAAAACGTCAACTTCAACAAATTGGTGGACATCTTTGATCATATGCCGTCCGATGATGCGGCTGAACTGCTGGGGCTTCTGGATGAAGAACTCTCCGACAAAATCCTGTCCAAAATGAAAAAGGAGGAGTCGGATAACGTTGAGCAGATCATGAGCTATGCCGAGGATACAGCCGGCAGCCTGATGGTCAAAGACTACGTGGCATTGGCAGAAGACGTGAATGCCAAACAGGTGATCGAGTCACTCCAGAACAAGTACCTGGATGTCGAAATGCCTTTTTATGTTTACGTTACCGATGACTACGGCCGACTGGTTGGCGTAAGTTCTTTGCGTCAGCTCGTGGTGGAATCCCCGGATCGCCCCTTAAAAGAGTTCATGGCCACGGATATCATTACGGTGAAGCCGTATACCGACAGAGAAGAGGTGGCAAGGCTGGTATCCCGGTACGACTTTCTGGCCATACCCGTTGTGGATGATGATAACCGGATTGTCGGTATTGTAACCGTTGATGACGTTATTGACATTCTCCATGAAGCCGCAACGGAGGATATGCTGAAAATGGCAGGTGTGGGTGAAGAATATGTGGAAACCCAGACTATTATAAAAGGAACAAGGATTCGTCTTCCCTGGCTGTTCGCAAGCTGCCTGGGCGGTGTGGCCGCCTTTTTCATCATCGGCGGTTTTGAAGAGACCCTGGTCCAGTTTGCCGGACTTGCCGCGTTCATCCCCGTTATCATGGGCATGGGCGGTAATATCGGCACCCAGAGTTCAACCATTGTTGTCCGCGGTATTGCCACCGGGCGGATCGACGTCAGGGATTTTTCCCAGGTTGTCACCAAAGAACTGGCGGTCGGCCTGATTCTCGGTGTGGTTTACGGCACCATGATCGGGATGGTGGCAAAGGTCAGTTTTCTTTCCGAACCCTTTTCATGGGCCCTGGCCATTGCGGTGGGGCTGGCCATTGTTTCGTCCATGTCTGTGGCAGCTCTTGTGGGATCAACCGTGCCCTTGATTTTTCAACGGCTCAACATCGACCCTGCGGTGGCCACCGGACCTTTTGTCACTACATCCATAGATATTGTCAGTGTATACTGCTACTTCATGATCGCCAGGTTTCTGCTCGGCTTTTAGGGATCCAACGGAGGCTTAGGCGTTTATGGCGAATTTCAGTACGGATGCCATTCTTCTGCGCAAAATCGAATACGGTGATCATGATCTTATCATCACCTTTCTGACCCGTGACAGGGGAAAGCTTGCCGTTATCGCTAAAAACGCCAAGCAGAGTGTCCGGCGGTTTTCGGGGGCTCTGGATCTGTTTTCAGCCAACCATATCCATTGTGCCTTTCCAAAGAAAAACAAGGACGGCCTGATTATCATGACCCAGTCCGATCTGGAAGACGGGTTTGCGGCCATCCGCTACGATTTGTGGAAAACCGCCTATGCCTCCTACTGGGTTGAGATGATGACCCTGTGGCTGGAAGAGGGAAAGTCCCAGCCGGACCTGTACGACCTGCTGTATTTTTCTTTGGACACCCTCACCCGGTCAGGGATCCGGCCTGAAGTGATCAACCTGATGTTCCAGATCCGTTTCATGGGGTATTCGGGGTTTGCCCCCACACTTGACCTGTGCACCCATTGCACAAGGGAGCTTGATCACATCACCCGCAACAGGCTTCGGTTCGATTTTCAGGAGGGGCGGGTGATCTGCCGAAAATGCATCAAACATGCATCCCGGTTCGGCATGGACATCTCCAAAGGCACCCTCAAACAACTGGCCTGGATAAATGATACGGAGATCACCCGGGCGGACCGGATAAAGTTTTCCCCCATGGCCATCAGGGAAGGGGAACTCTTACTTGAATCTTTCATTCCCTTTCATATCGGAAGGGAATTTCGAAGTTTGGCTTTTTTAAACCGATTGAGGCAGGACAGATGAACTTTAATCCGATACTTTCAAAGGCAAATATTGCCGTTTCCGTGCCCTGCCGGGTGGATTTCGGCGGGACTTTAGACATATCCAC
>MDTD01200420.1_pt1 | contig 11009 bp, 6 predicted proteins | sample 811221 | NCBI WGS metagenome assembly MDTD01 (sample SAMN05326646, study PRJNA326480) | marine metagenome | isolation source: seawater | place: Pacific Ocean: South West | collected 2011
TCGAAGCAGTCGCCACTGCGGAATATGTGCATGAAACCTATAAGGACATCGAGACCTGGAGCGAGTGGGACGTCACCGCTTCCATCGAAGCGTATCTTGCAGGCACTGCGACCAATCGCGGTTGGGTGTTGTTGAACTCCGATAATGATGGCTTTGGCTTCTGGACTTCCAAGGCCGCAGATATTGATATTCATCCTGAATTAGTGGTTGTCTATAGCGATGGTCCGACTCCTGCAGCGCCCACTTCGGTAGTTGCTGAGCCGGTCTCTACTTCAGAAATTGAGTTGACCTGGACTGACGTTGCCAGCGACGAGACCGCCTATATGATTGAACACGCCACGGACTACTACGGTGAGTGGGAGGTGTTAGTTGCGGATCTCGATCCAGATACGCAGTCCTACAGCCACACTGGCTTGGAGACGGAGAGCACACACTATTACCGTGTAGTCGCTTTGAGCGAAACTGGTGGCGGCATTAGTGAGCCCGCGTTTGCTCGCACAGACGATGGACCTTATGGTCTGCGTCAACTGTCCTTCCAGCAAGGCTTCAATGACTATGCGAGTGCATTGGAGATTGAGATCGATTCCGATACGCCTGAGGCCAATGCGCAGAATGCAATCCTATGGGTAGACCATAACTCGGATGGCAGTGAGCGTCAGGTATTGCTGAACTTTGGCGACATCTTTGGTGAAGCTGCGGGGCAAATTCCTGCAGGCTCGATTATCGATCGTGCTTATATCCGACTCTATGTCGGCACCGATACTTCCGTGCAAAGTGATGGCCCCATGCACTTCCAGCAAATGCTGGTGGATTGGGATGATTTGTCTAGCTGGTCCTCTGAGGCCTGGGGCGGTAACGGTATCGACGATGACGATATCGAATCAGATAGTCAGCCCGATAGCGTGAGCATCTTCTCTAGCCAAGAGTCATACTACGACGTCGAGGTCACGCCGACCCTGGTCGACTGGTTGAATGGTGCACCGGTCTATGGCTGGGTGATTCAAACCTACTCCGACGATGGATACGGTTTCTATTCATCATTAAGTGCCGATGCAAAGCAACGCCCAGAGCTGATTGTTGAAATCGATACCGATCCTGCGAATCTGTATCCAGAGGTCACGATCAAGGCGCCTACAGACGGTGCGTCTGAAGTTGCCGAGCCCGCGGTTATTAATCTGGATGTCACTGATGGCAATCTTGAAGACCTACTGGATGTCACACTCTTCGGACGTCTAGTCGCTGATTCCGACGAAGCGTTCTCGGTGGTATTGCTGCCTGATACACAATTCTATTCGGCAGAGATCAATGGAGCTGTGAAGGAAATCTTCGCTTCTCAAACACAATGGGTCATTGATAATCGCGAAGCCTTGAATATTGCCTTCGTCTTGCACCTGGGAGACATCGTTCAGAACGGTGATACTTATGGTAACGGAAGCTCTGCAGAGCAGGAGTGGATCAACGCTTCGGACGCGCTCTACTTACTGGAAGATCCGCTAACAACTGGACTGCCTGAAGGTATTCCTTATGGCGTCGCGGTCGGGAATCACGACCAAGAGCCGATCTGGGATCCAGATGGCACCACGACTTACTATAACAAGTATTTCGGTGTCGATCACTGGGCTGACAAGAGCTACTACGGCGACCACTACGGCAGTAACAATGATAATTACTACCAATTGTATTCGGTTGGCTCATACGACTTCCTTTCGATCAGTCTGGAGTATCGTGGCTCTGCAAATACAGAGGTGCTCGATTGGGCCGAAGGCTTAGTGCAAGCCTATCCCGATCGTCGTGTCATCGTGACGACGCACCACCTTGTCAATACCGGCAATCCTGCTTCTTGGAGTTCCTACGGTGAAGCGATCTACGAGCGCTTGAAGGGCTATCCTAATTTACACCTGATGCTCGGTGGTCACATCCACGGTGAGGGACAACGCACGGATGAGTTCGAGGGAAATATTACGCACTCCCTCTTACAAGACTATCAGGGCTACAGCGAAGGTGGCCAAGGTTACCTACGAATCCTGACATTCGAACCTGCACACAATAAGATCTACGTGCGCACTTACTCACCTTGGGTGGATGCCTATGAGACCGACACGAACAGTCAGTTCGAATTGGAGTATGACATGGGAACCATCATCTCCGAATTTGAGGAGTTGGCGACCTTCACCGATATACCTGCCGAATCCGAATTGGAGTTCGAGTGGGACGAGCTATTGGCTGGCCGTCATTATGAGTGGTATGCCAAAGCAACGGATGGACGTAAGCCAGTGGAAACCAGCTTACAGTCATTCACCGCAGCGGGGTCCACTTACTCCTCGTGGCGTGACCAACTCTTCGATGCCGAAGATAGCAATGTCGGCCGCGAGGACGACCATGATGGCGACGGCTATAGTAATTACTATGAGTTCGTCTTTAATGGAAATCCCAAGAGTGGATCCGGGCTGCACATGCCAACCGTTACACTGGGGGCGGGCGTGAATGAAATGCGCTACCAGCGCATTCAGGATGCCGGCTTGCAATGGAGCTACCTCGTCTCGGAAGACTTGATCCACTGGGACCTGCCCAGCGAAGAAATCGTCGAGATCACCGAACGTATCGTCGACAACGAGGATGGCACCGAATCGGTCCAGCTTGAGATTGATACTAAAGTCAAAGCCCTCTTCTGGCGCATCGTCGTTCAATAATACGCACTACAGACATTAACACTTAGAATAAGATTTAATATGTATTTACATACACGAAATTGGATACTGCTCCCGCTGTTCGCCGCGACGGCGAGTGTGGGGACAGCCATCACCCTGGAAACGGACCCTATGGGCATGCTAGAGCTGGAAGTGCCGGCTCAATCCGATGCCTTGATCAGCCTGCCGCTGCATCGCACCGCTGTCTATTCCGGACAGATTGCGACGGTCGAAGGTAATCGTATCGACCTGGTCACTACAGGTGCCAGCCCAGATTGGTCGGAGGACGAATGGGTGTATGTTGCCGATACGCAACCAGTGACGTACTATGCACTCTTCATGAGTGGTGATTTGGAAGGTTGCTACTACACGATCTCAGGCAACGACGCCGACTCTTTGGAGTTGGATCTGGAGGCGGGCAGCCTGGAGGGCTATGGCCTCGAAAATCAAGCGCTACAAATCGTGCCTTACTGGACCTTGGGCACTTTCTTTAGTGAGCAAGATGCAGTTACGCCGAGTGCTGCGATCACAGGTTTGGGCGAGCGCTCTGAGTTGCATTTCTACGACCAGAGCGCGGGAGTCGACTTAGCCGCATCCACGGTTTTTTATTATTACGACGGCACCGCTTTTGGCGGTGAAGGCTGGCGTATGAGAGGAGACAGCTGGACTGAGATACATGATGATTATCCCATCGCTCCCGATCGTGCATTTGGTTTTCGTAATATCACAGATTCTGCGGTCGAATTGTTGCTGCCGGGGCAGGTGCAAATGACTCAATCCACATTTGTGATTGAAGGGCGCGAAATCGATAGTGATATACGTGTGGCGACCACCAGCATGGTGCCAGTCAGCCTTGCGGATTCCAAGTTGCTGGAAAGTGGAGCTGTAGAAGGCACCACATCCATCACAGGATTGGATGCGGATTTAGTGATGGTCATGGATAACAGTGCTGCTGGATTCGATAAAGCAGCCGTCGGGATCTATTACTACTATGAAGGAGCTAGCTTCGGCGGGCCCGGTTGGCGGCTAAAAGGGGGCGGCTTCTTAAGTTTGATGGACTCCGTCGAGGTCTTTCAGCCTGGGCAGGGAGTTCTCATCCGCAAAGTCGGCGATACGAGTGGCTCACAAGCACTCTGGCAATTTCTGCCCGAGTATTTGAGCAGTGATCTCGATTAAGTAACGAAATTAAAAGTAAATATATAATGAAAAAGATACATTCTTCACTCTTACTGTGTGCATCTACAATGATGTCTACAGTCTATGGCACGATCTCCTTTGATATTCAGGCCGATCAGTTGCAAACATTGAACGCGGGCGAAGCGATGCCTACGACAGGTGTAGTCATGTTGCTTGCGGATACAGACAGCAATGGATTCGATGCCGTCGAAGCATTCTCATTTGCTGAAGATCTTTCTACTGGTATCACTGCCGATGGTACTAGCGGCGATGATCTTGTGCTGTGGTATGGCGACCTTTCCAACTCAGGTATGGATGGTTTACTCGCTGCATGGCTACCCAGTGTGAGTCTCGGTAGTTACGGCAGTCATACATTAAGCGAGGGGGATGCGCTGGCACTCGCATGGTTCCCGGAAGCCAGCATGGCAGATGGTTTTATCGGGGTGGGTGCTTCGTATGGTATTTTTAGCCAGGCAAGCGGAAGCCTGGGTAGTGAATGGGATGTGCCTGCGGATGGATCTTCCTCTTATGGATTGTATGCTTTCACGCAGAATTCAATTATGTTACCCAGCGGCCCGGAATCAGGTGCACTTGATTCCGGTTTGTTGGTGGCGAACTTGACTACTGTGCCAGAGCCAGCTTCTGCTGCAGCGCTATTGGGCCTGGTAGTATTAGGGGGCGCACTGGTGCGCCGTCGGGTACGATAGTTTTTTCGTAACGCTTGGACACCGCTGTTGCGAGTGAGCAATGACTCGCAACAGCGGTTTTTTGTGCAATCGTGGCACTTTTATAGTTACTTGTGGGTATATGCATGCATTTGAATATGTGTCGTATTTTCGGATACACGAGTGGGTCGCATTTAGGTGAAATATTATTTTCGATGAAAAATCTGGCTTAGATTTTGCTAAATCGATCGAATGAATTCCTACCTACTTCATACTATAGGCCTGTGTGGCTTACTTTCTTTATGCACTCAAAGCTCTTTACTGGCTGAAGTAGCAATGCATGCTGAAGAGCCGGCAGAGGCGTCCATTTATTTTAGCGGTGATTGGGGGCAAGAGGGCGGCTATATGACTCGTGAGGAACTCTCGGAGATCGATGGATTTACCACGATTCGGGAGGAAGTTTTCCCCGGTGCTGATATGGCCGACTTAGGTGTGCTGCCCCTGAAGTCTTTGGTGAAGGCGCTTGGTTTGGGGTCCGATGCGGATGGTTTCTTGTTGGAAACTACAGATGCGTGGGAGAGTTTTATGACACTGGAGTATCTTGAGGGAAATGATCCAGTCATGTTGCTGTATATTAACGGCAAGGGGCCCGATGAGAGTGAATGGCCGATGTTTGGCGGAGATATTGAGGCATTGGCTCCCTATTATGTTTTCGTGGTCGGTGATAAAAGCGGTTACCCAGGTTCTCCAAAATATGGGATGGTTTCTGCGACTCAAATGACTGGTATTCGTGCAATGAATACAGCTAAGCGTTATGCACCATTTTATGATGCGCCGATGGACCAGTTGTCGCCACTGGCGCAGGCCGGACGTGATTTGTTTCTGCAGCGCTGTAATGTCTGCCACCAGGGGCCCGGCAATGTCGGTGGCAATGTTTCGCAGCGTCCTTTAATTGTGCTGCAAGGGCATGCGAATTACAATGAAGCGTACTTGAGGAAGATGATTACGAATCCTAAGCAGTTTTACCCAGATACAATCATGCCCAATCATGAAGATTTTGATGATGCGAAGTTCGCCAAGATTGTGGCCTACTTAAAAGAGACTTCGGCGCTAGGGAAATAGCTCTCTTGCCTAGTCTGATGATTTTGATTCTGCTGGGAGTTTTGATTAAGAGTATTAGTATATTGTTAATTTGTATGAGCTGTAGTTGCTGACATGTCCTTGTGTTCGTTGGTGCTTTTCGCATATTTAAAAGAATGCGAACGATCAAATGGATATTTCTTGGGGCCCTGCTAGGGGTGGCGGCGTTGCCTTATCTGCTTTTTCAGCAGCGGGAGTTGCCAGCGGGGACGAGCTTGCGTAGTCCGGATTTTGAGTATTCTGAGGCGCGATTATTGATTGATCGCACTGTTTGGGATCGAGAACGAGAGCAGGTCGTGCGCTCACATCAAATTTTTGACACAATCTTGCAGGAGATAGAGTCTGCTGAGACCTTTGTGATCGCCGATTTCTTCCTCTGGAATCCTTGGCGTGGTGCAGTGGAGCCCTCTGGAGAACTTCGTCCGCTGGCCGAGGAGTTAGCGGAGGCCTTACTACGTAAGCGAATCCAGAGCCCGGATTTGCCGATACTTGTTATTACGGACCCGATCAATCGCATTTACGGGGAGCTTGGGGCGGACTATTACGCTCGTTTGGCGGGAGCGGGCATTCCAGTGGTGTTCACAGATTTGAGTCAGATGCCGGATTCTAATCGTGTGTATGCCCCTCAAGCATGGTTTTGGAGCCAGTATTTGCCTACGGGAAAACTAGGTGGGCTGCGAGTGGTCCCTAATCCATTTGATGGAGCGGGCGAGAAGCTGACACTTGCTCAGTTGGGGCGCATGTTGTATTTTAAGGCGAATCATCGTAAAGTTCTGGTGACAGGGCGAGAGGGCTCTGCGCCGCGGGTAGTGATTGGCAGTTTGAACCCAGCTGATGGGAGCGCAAATCACTCAAATCAGGGGGCTTTAGTTGAGGGCGCCGTGGCGATTTATGCAGCGCATTCAGAGTTGGCGGTGGCAGAGTGGTCCGCGACGGATCCGCAGCAAGTCCAAGGTGAGGGCAGTCAATTCGTGGCTCGTACCATTGAGAAAATTCGGCAAAATATTCCTCGGGTAGATTCACTGCCTCGAGCGCGTGAAGGTGCGCCACGGGTGGCTTGGCGGAGTGAGGGGGCCATTCAAGCAGAGCTACTCGCTCAGTTGAATGTGGCAAACGCGGACACTCGTGTGGACGCTGCTGTATTTTATTTTTCGGATCGAAGTATTGTGAAAGCTTTCACGCAAGCGATTCAGCGCGGAGCTCAGGTTCGCTTATTACTAGATGCGAATCGCGATGCTTTTGGACGCGAAAAAAACGGTATTCCCAATCGTGAAGTTGCCGCGGAGCTGATGGCTTTGTCTGGTGAGGGAGCGATTGAGGTGCGTTGGGCAGCCACCCATGGAGAGCAGTATCATGCCAAGGTATTGCGTGTTGTTGGGGATCAGCAGGATGTGTTGTGTCTGGGCTCGGCAAATTGGACGCGTCGCAATTTGGAAAATCTAAACCTAGAGGCGAATTTACTGTTTCAAGATGCGATGGAGATGGGAGCCGCCTTTGATGCGTATTTTGAGGCTTTGTGGACCAATGCGGATGGCTATGAGGAAAGTCTGCCTTATGAGGACTGGGCTGAAGAGGGATGGTCTTTGCGTTGGAAGACATGGCTTTACCGCTTTCAAGAGTGGAGCGGAGCTTCGACCTTCTGAGTTTTTATGCGTGTTTGACCGCGATCAGTGTTAAGTCATCCAGTTGGCCGGTGCCCTGGGAGAAGCGGTGTACGCTCTCCAATGTCTGCTCCACAAGTTCTTGAGCTCCTTTGTCGCCATGTGTTCTCAGTAGGTCAGTGAGGCGCTGGCTGCCGTATTCGTCGCCATTGTTATTGGCGATTTCGGTAATGCCGTCGGTGTAGAGTAGTAGGGCATCTTTACTTCCGAAGTGGATGGAGGTATCTTGAATGATACTTTCAAATATGGCGGGAGGCACCATGCCGACCGCCATGCCCGGGGATTGAATTGGGCCGACGTCGAGGCCTCCATTTGTATGTTGGTCGTAGAAAAGCGGCAACTCGTGGCCTGCTCGCGCCAAGGTGAGTTTTTCAGTTTCTAAGTCTATTACAGCGTAGACCATGGTGATGAACATGTCTCGTTGCATCGTATGTTCCATGGCAGCATTGATGGCGCTGAGCACTTTTGAGGGTGAGCGGTGTAGTTGTGCGAAGTGGCGCAGGTGCGTTTGGCAAATCGCCATTAAAATCGAGGCGGATATGCCTTTGCCGGAAACATCGGCGATAGCGAATGCGATTGTTTTTTCATCCAATGCAAAGACATCGTAGAGGTCGCCGCCGACTTTTTGAGCAGGCGTGTAGTGTGAGGCGAACGCGATGTGGTCGGCAGGCGGAAACTTCTTCGGGAGCAGCAGGCCTTGGATGTTACTGGCGAGCTCGATGTCGGTATCGAGTTTATTTTTATCGATCTGTAGTTGCATGGCGTCGCTGTTGTGCACGGCGAGGCCCACTTGTTCGGCGAGTGATTGGACTAGGGAGAAGTCAGTTTCGGTAAACGCGAGCCCGTCGGAGGGGTTGGCTACGGCGAGCACAGCGATCAGTTCTCCTTGAAAGAGCACGGGAGCGGCAATGAAGGAGCGAATTTTCAGTGCGGGGTCTTCGTGTTGTACGATGCGCGGGTCGTTTTCTGCATCGACGATGAGCTGAGCGCGGCGCGATTTAGCGACCTGGCCGATCAGGCCTTCGCCCATTTGGTAGGTTTCAGACTTGAGGATGCTCTCGAGGAATTGGGCGCGCGTGGTGAGTTTACTGGTTACCGACTTTGGAAGTTTGCGCTGTGGTGGAAAGAGGCCTTCGACGGCGATGCCCTTCAGGGTGTTGTTGGGGCGTTTTTCGAAAATGCAGGCGCTCATCGCGCCGGTGCTTAGGATGGCGGCATGGATGATGCGCTGAAACATTGCCTCGCGGTTGCTGCCTTCGGCGACCGCCTCGACCATGTTGTGCATGAATTCGACGACGATTTGTTTCTCCTGATGTAGGAGCTGCTTATCTTCGTCGAGAATTTTGATCTGTCGGCGTTTTGCGTTGTAGGGGAGCCACAGTGCGAAGGCTCCAGCGATTAGTCCAAGTATGAAAGGCAGCATGGCTGGGGCTCGAGGGGCTGTGTCTACTCTTTGTCCTGTTTCTCGACTTGATTGCGTAGAAACGCGATGACGTCTTGAAATTTGGCTACGTTTTCTTGATCCGCTTCTGTTAGGTTCTCGTGGGCTTTCAGGATGTTTTTGGCATCGGAGACTTCTTGATTTTGTAGTGCGGCAAAACTTTCGGCCGCTTCGGTTTCATCCTCTGAGACTGTTAGCAAATTTTGTAGGCCTAAATTGCAAATTAGCTCGTAGTTGCGCTCCCCAAGTTTGCCGACGACCAATTCACCCGCTGGTGAGAGCTTACGTAGCTCGATTGCTGTGCCAGCTAGAATGCCGAGAAAGGTACTGTCCATACCTTTGCATGCTTCAAAATCGATAAAAATTCGGCGACTTCCACTCGCGAGGATCGTTTCGATAAACTCACGGAATGAATTACAGTTTAAGTAATTCGCTTTGCCGTTAATTTTAACTACGACAGGGTCGGAGTAAGCGCTAACGAGAAATGTGGGCTGTGGTGAATCACTCATGCAGAGCGTGGGTCGGGTGAAAGGTGAAAAGTTGTAAGATATAAAACCGAGTCAGAAAGCTGGTCGAGTAGGCTAGCACTGTGAACTTAATAATCAACAATCAATCGAGGGTCGGCAATAATTCATAAAATCTTCTTGAAATCCCTAAGCGAGGGCAGACTTTGTGTGATAGCTGAAGATATGAATACTTACCTAGAATATACTAAAGAGATCGAAGAACGTAAAGGTGAAGGGTTGAGCCCGAAACCAATTGATAATGGCGAATTGCTCGCTGTGATCATTGAGCAGATTAAGGATCTCGATAACGAGTATCGCAAGGACTCCTTGCACTTTTTCATTTATAACGTATTACCGGGCACCACCAGTGCGGCCACGGTGAAGGCGCAATTCTTGAAAGAGATCATTCTGGGGGAGTCTGTGGTGGAGGAAATTACTCCCGAGTATGCCTTGGAGCTCTTATCGCACATGAAGGGGGGCCCTTCGATCAAGGTGCTCTTAGATCTCGCGCTGGGTGAGGATGCCGCGGTCGCCGCACAGGCTGCTGCGGTCTTGAAGACTCAGGTCTTTCTCTACGAGGCGGACACGGATCGCTTGGTGGCTGCTTATCAGGCAGGCAATGCCATCGCTAAGGAGCTATTGGAGAGCTATGCCAAGGCGGAGTTCTTTACTAAGTTGCCTCCGGTGGACGAAGAAATTAAAGTGGTCACTTACATCGCTGGCGAAGGCGATATTTCAACTGACTTGTTGTCCCCGGGCAATCAGGCGCACTCGCGCTCGGATCGTGAGCTGCATGGTAAGTGCATGATTTCCGAAGAGGCGCAGATTGAAATCCAAGGTCTACAGGCGCAGCATCCTGATAAGCGTGTGATGTTGATTGCTGAAAAGGGCACTATGGGCGTGGGCTCCTCGCGCATGTCGGGGGTCAATAATGTAGCTTTGTGGACCGGTAAACCCGCTAGCCCTTACATTCCCTTTGTGAATATTGCTCCGATTGTTGCGGGCACGAATGGGATTTCGCCGATTTTCCTGACCACCGTGGATGTGACCGGAGGCATCGGGGTCGACCTGAAGAACTGGCGCAAGAAATTGGATGCCGAGGGCAAGCCAGTCTTGAACGAGAGCGGTGATCCCGTGCTGGAGGAAGTCTACTCTGTCGCAACTGGCACAGTGCTGACAATCAACACCAAGGAAAAGAAGCTCTACAATGGTGAGCAAGAGTTGGTCGACCTCACGGCTTCGTTCACACCACAGAAGTTGGAGTTTATGAAGGCGGGCGGTTCTTACGCGGTCGTTTTCGGTAAAAAGCTACAGAGCTTCGCGGCTCAAACTCTGGGCGTTGAGTTGGAGTCGGCCTTCGCGCCTTCCAAGGAAATTTCGCATGCAGGCCAGGGCCTGACTGCAGTGGAGAAGATTTTTAATAAGAATGCCGTCGGAGTGTCTGAAGGTGCTGTCTTGCACGCGGGCTCGGACGTTCGGGTGCGCGCCAATATCGTCGGCTCGCAAGATACGACCGGGCTGATGACCTCGCAGGAGTTGGAATCAATGGCGGCCACAGTCATCTCTCCGACCGTGGATGCCGGTTACCAATCCGGCTGTCACACGGCATCGGTGTGGGATAAGAAGGCACAGGCCAATATCCCGCGCTTGATGGAGTTCATGAATAAGTTCGGGCTGATCACTGCACGTGATCCAAAGGGCGAATACCATGCCATGACCGACGTGATCCACAA
>MDTD01091286.1_pt1 | contig 11008 bp, 9 predicted proteins | sample 811221 | NCBI WGS metagenome assembly MDTD01 (sample SAMN05326646, study PRJNA326480) | marine metagenome | isolation source: seawater | place: Pacific Ocean: South West | collected 2011
TGGATACGGCGCTGGAAGTTATGAATATATTTTCAAAATCTATTTTTTTGATTTAGGTACTCAATATGCAAATCATGCTCACTCAGATATTATAGAGTTCTTAGGTGAGTTTGGTTTATTTGGTAGTGTTTTAATTTTTATTTCATTAGTAAATTTTTTTAAAAATAAAAACTCATATTCATTTTCTAATGTAATTGTTATTACATATATGTTTGTAATTTTAATTTTTGATTTTTCACTACATATTCCATTAATCCAATTATTATTTATAATATTTTTAACTATAAATCAGAAGATCTCAGTTAAAATTTAAGGTTCTTTGTAAGTTTCCAAACCATTATTAATAATTGGGTTATAAGATTTAAACAAATTTGTTTGAGGCAATAATAAACTAATTACTCTATTCCATTTAACAATTTCCGTAGGTGGAATAAACACAATATCTCTTTCTTGTAACAAAAATTTTCTACCAGCAATTAAATTTATTGGATTCCTTATATCTAGTTGAAAGACATTTATTTCTAAAAATGAGTTATAATTTTCTCTGATTACATAAACCTTTCTTGCATTTGCAGTTAATTGATTTAAACCACTAGTTGAAATAAGCTCGGTTAAAGAATAATCCATATTAGGAAAATAAACACCAGGTTTTGTGACTTCTCCAAACACGTGAATAGCATCAGAATTTCTGTCTATAAAAATAACATCGTTTTTTTTTAAAAAAAAATTTTCTTTCTCATCTTCACTTTGAAAAGCATTTAAAAGGTCAATTTTATAAACTTTATTATCCCTTCTCAAAAGTCCTTTAGTTCCAAAAAGTTTATCAGCCGCGCCAGGATTGAAGTTGGCTTGAATTGCTGCCTCAATCAACCTTATTGGTTTTTGATCCAAATTAATTGTTATTTGATTCCTGACCGCACCTACTACATAAACTTTGCTGCTGTTAAATTCTTCTATATTTATTTGTAAATCAGGATTTTTATAAAACTGTTGTATTACTTGGAGTAAAATATTTTGCGCTTCATTTAATGTCAAACTATCTAATTTTACTTTACCAATAAATGGTAAATCTATCATACCATCTTGATCAATTAAATAAGTTCCATCTAAATCGTCAGTATCAGTTAAATCAATAGAAATAGAGTCAGCAGGTCCTAATATATATTCGTATTTATAATTATAAATATTTGAAAATGTATTTACCTTAAAATCTAATTCATCAATCTTGACATTATTGAAATTTTCTAACTCTATTTCAGATAATGAATTTATTTTTACTATATTAACTCCAACATCATCCATAGAGTATTCGCTTGCTTGATTATTTTTACTTAATTGTTTTGTCGATGGATTTTCAATAATACCAGGTAAAGATGTACAATTATTTAAAAGAAATAATATTAAAAAAAGAATTTTAAAATATTTTTTTGAAAAAATCATATTTAAGACTTTACAATATTTTGAGGTTAATTAATTAGGAAAATATATTGTTTTTTGATTTTTTTTTAAACTTAATGTCCCTATTTATTGAAATTTTCCTACAAAAGAAATAAATAATACTAAAATGATTGAACGTATTAATTCTATAATAAATATCTTCGATATAGGAGATTTAAAGTTTTTTTTTCTTGTAGCGAAAAAAAATATAAAAAACTTGATTTTATTATCTTTAATAATTTCCCTATTGGCATTATTTTTTGCATTAAACCAGCAAAAAAAATATCTAAGCAAAGGAATAATCGTAATAGAGCCCGATGATAATAATATTGTAAATATAGAAGAAGTCTATTCTGTGGAGTCTAGGGTAAACAGAATAAACAATCAGATGGCAATTTTAAAAAGTGACGAAGTTCTCGAGTACATTGTTAAAGACAAAAAGAATATTCTACAGTTTAAAAATCTTTATTCTCAAAATAATTTAAATTTTTTTCAGAGAATTTTTAAAAAAGATAATGATGTTGATGATGTCTTTTTAAAAAAAATTTTAACAGATAATTTCTCAGTAAAAAATATACCTCGTAGCGATGTTCTTGAACTATCATTTGTGTCTATAAATCCAAAACTATCTCAAATAGCATTGTTATCTATAATAGAATCTTATCAAAGGTATGAAATAGATAGCAAAATAAAAATAACAAATTATGCTAACAAAAAAATTACTGAAAGATTAAAAGAGCTAGTTGCACAAATAGATATTGCTCAAAAAAAATTATCAAATTATAAAAAAGAAAACAATTTAGTTGATACTGGAAATGTAAAAGAATTAAAAATTAAAGAAATTGAGTCAATATCAGCCAGAATTATTGAAGCAAAGAAAAGTTATCAACAACAACAAAATGATTTAATATCAATCAAAGTTGCAGATGGAGATATAGACGCTTTATTAGCCATTGAAGATTTACGTTCTAGAGAAGAAATTTCAAATATTAAAAAAACTCTAAATGCAAACGAAAGTAATATGGAGTCGCTGTCACTTATATATACAGATAAACATCCGAAAATTATTCAAGCCAAAGATCAAAATTTAAATCTTAAAAATCAATTAAGTGATATCTTAGATGAAAATATACAACAAAAAGCTTTTGAGTTAAGTAACTTAAATAATTTCATTAAACTATCGGAAGAAGAGTTACAGAAAGTTACTGATGAATTAAGAGTTTTAGAGGAAAAGGAGTCTGGGATGTTAAAATTTACACGTGAACTCGAAAGTAGCAGAAAATTATATGAAACTTTTTTACAAAGAGTAAAAGAAACTAACGAAGCTCAAAATCTTCAAGTGTCAAAGTTAAAAACAATTGAGAGCCCAAATTTACCATCAACACATTTCTACCCCACACCCCAAAAAAATTTTATTCTAACCTTTTTAATATCATTTATGACTATTTATGGATTGTTATATTTTAGAGAAATGAATTCATCTGTTATAAAAAGTCCTGAAGCAATAGATTCTCTAAATATACCTCAAATAGGAATTTTACCAAGAGTTGAAAAATTAAAAAGAGGTTTTCATATTCTTCAAATGTTTGTTGAAGATGGTGCTTCTAGTTTTTCAGAAGCAATAAGATCTTCTAGAGCAATAGTTGAATCAAAATTTGAAAAAAATAAAAGTTACATTGTAACATCTTCAAATCCTTCAGAGGGTAAAACTACGTATGCTTTCAATTTAGCGTTATCATTAGAAAAATCAAATAAAGTACTATTTATAGAAGCAGACATAAGAAGACCTTCGGTTCTCAATGGTTTTTATCAATTTGATAAACAAATTTTAGGTTTAGGGGAAATAATTTCTGGAACTGCTGAACTTAATGAAGCAATTTTTAAAGTTCCTGGCACAGAATTAGATATTATTACATCAGGTGAAAAAAGATTTGATATGTCAGATATAGTCAGTAAAGAGCAAATTAAAAAATTTTTAGATGTTCTTAAATTAGAATATGATTACGTTATAATTGACTCTCCACCAGTTCAACCAGTATCAGATACTCTTATTTTAACCCAATCTTCCGATTATAATTTATTTGTAATAAGATCAGATGAAACAAGAACGGCTTCATTTATGTCATCAATAAAAAAAGTTCAAAATGTAGGAGCTAAAATTAATGGTATTATTATAAATGATTTGGATACTTCTAAAGATAGTTATTACAGCTATTATTATAGTTATACACCAGATTATTATACGAAAAGTTAATAATGTTTAAACTTGAAAAAGTTTTTCAAAATGATGATACGGGCTATTATTTATTTATAAATTTTACAAAATCTTTAGTATTATTTTCATCAATTTATATTTTTTCAATATTAGAAAAAAATTCAGTTTATAAATTACTTAATTTTGAGATTTTCATTGAATCAAAATATTTTTTGTATTCGATTTTGATTTCATCCTTTTATTTTTTTATTTCTTTTTACTATAAAAAAAAAGAATACAATAAAAATTTTATATCCTTTGTTAAAGAAGATATTTTTAATTTTATAATCTGTAATATACTAACATTTTTTCTATTTTTTATTTTTAAAATAAATTTTGAAATAGATATTGCGATTTTCTATTTATTTGTTTATTTAATTTTCATATTTATAATTTTAAAATTATATTTTAATAGTCTTTATGAACGTTTAATTAGTAAGAACATTATTCAAAAAAACGTAATGTTAGTAGGTTCTTACACTGAAATAAAAAAAATTTTGAACGAAACATACGATAAAATAATTGTATTTAAGTGTTGTTTAATTACAGATTACAAAAATCAGGATATTAGATATATACGAAGTGAACTAAAATTCCCAATATTCAATGAAGATGAAGATATAAGATCTATTTTGGAATATCATTCTTTGGGACAAATATGGATACTTAATGCAAGAGATAAAGAAAAAGAGAAATCATTTAATAAGATTGTCCAATTTTCTGTTGATACACTTAATGTAAAATTACAACCAGCAGAAAACTTAAAAGGAAAAAAACTTCTTGGAAATAAATTTGAATACGAATTTTATGAATTTTCAAGGTTTTATGGAATTAATTTATTTTTGAAAATATTAATAGATAAAATTTTGTCTATAATATTTCTAATCTTGGCCGGTCCAATTTTGATAATATTTTCAATTGCTATTTATTTAGAAGATGGTTTTCCAATATTGTTTACACAAAATAGAACTGGGTGGGACGGGAGAAGGTTTAAAATTTTTAAATTAAGATCTTTAAAAAAAACAAACTTTGATAAAACAAAACAAGTAACAAAAGATGATTCAAGACTTTTAAAAGTCGGAAAAATTGTAAGACGTTATAGCATAGATGAAATGCCGCAATTTTTTAACGTTTTGAGCGGAGATATGTCAATTGTTGGCCCTCGTCCTCATATGGTTGAACATGATATTCACTATTCAACTTTATTCTTCAATTTTTTAAAAAGGCATAAATGTAATCCTGGATTAACAGGTTGGGCACAAGTTAATGGTCTTAGAGGTGCGACACCCAATCCAGAAATAATGAAACGTAGGATGGAATTTGATTTGTGGTACTTAAATAATTGGACAATATGGCTTGATTTCTACATTATATTTAAAACTTTTTACGCTCTAATAAAATATAAAGGAGATTAAATTTTGCTAAAAGATAAAAAATTTAATTTCAATAAATGTTTTTTTTTAAAATTAAATTTAAAATTTATTTCAAATAACTTTAATGAAAATTATTAAAACAATATTCAATGATAAAAACAAAATTTCAATTTACCAGATAAATAAAAATAAATTTGTTGACAAAACTTATACGAAAAAAAATTTCAAATATTTTAAAAATGAAATATCAGGTTATCAATTTTATAAAAAAAATTATGTTTATAAAATTCCTAAATTTTATTCCTATCAGAATAAAAAAAATATAAAAATTTTAACAATAGAGTACATTGATGGAACTAAAGTCAATATTTTTAATTTTAGTAAAGTATTTAAAAAAAAAATTAAAATTACAAAAAAAATATCATATACAAAATATACTGATCATATTTCAAATTTTTATTTTAAAAAAAAAAATAAAAAAATTGAAAAATTAAAGAATAATATAAATAAATATTTACAAAAAAATATCATAAACAGTAAATTAAAATTATCTTTTACGCATGGTGATTTAGCACACTTTAATTGTCTAAAAAAAAAAAATTATATTTATGTTTTTGATTTTGAAAAATTTAAAGAACGTATATTTCTATTTGATCATATAAATTGGTTGTACCATCCATTTATATCTAATGTAGGATTAATTATGTTTTCTAAAAATTTTATGCCAAAAAGCACATTACTTTTAAAATTTATCTTTTATTATTTCGAAACATTTATTTTTCATGTTTTAAAAAAAAATCTTAATCTTCATAAGATTGATAGAAAAAATTTCAAGATTTTTTACCTAATTTATCTTTATGAAAAATTGTCTATTTTATCTTTTGATATAAATTTAATTAAGAATTTCAAAAGAAAAAATTTAGCAAGAAAACTAATTATTATTATTTTGAAAAATATAGATTATATCATAAAAAAATGAAAAAATTCAAAATAATCGTTTTTTTAGGTGTAGATGGCTCAGGTAAGTCAACTTTGATCAAATCTATTTTTAATAAAAACAAGATAAAATATAAAATGATACATTTTACACCTGATTACTTTAGAAAAAAAAAAAATCCAGTTATTAATCCACATGAAAACACAAAAAGGAGTAAAGTTATCTCTCTACTGAAAATTATTTATTGGATTTTTAATTTCCAAATTTTCAAAATCTTAAACTATAATTCAAAAAAAATTTTTTTATTCGATAGGTATTTATTCGATTTAATAATTGATCCTAAAAGATACAGATTTTCATTATCAGACAAGACAATAAAATTTATTATTAAACCTCTGCTAAAACCTGATCTTGTAGTTTTATTAACAGGTAACCCAAAAAAAATTTATTTGAGAAAAAAAGAGATAAAACTTAGAGATACAATAATCTTAAATAATAAATATATTAAATTTACTAAAGCGTTTGATAAAAATATAATTTTAGATGCTTTAGATAGAGTTAATCTAAACAGAAGTAAAATATTAAATTATTTTAAAAAACAGTCATTTTAAAATTTATAATAATCATAATATTTATTTAATAATAATTGTAATATTAATTTATTTTTTTTTAAAGAGATGTTGATATATTTTTTTGGATATAAATTTTGGAGAGAAAAAGAAAGCAATAATAAAATTAAACAAAAAAACAAAATATCTTTTTTTAGCAAATGCATAAGTAGATATTTTGTAATATGTTTTGGAATAATCTAAAATTTTACGCGGCATCCTGTACGAAAATTTACTCCAATAGTCACTATAAAATTGTTTTTCAGTTATTTGGCTTTTTCCACTTCTTCTTTGTCTCATATTAAAATTTATAAAATGTGTCACTTCACATTGCTTCATGCTATTTTTTATGCTGTAACTTGTCTCATGAATTCTATAATAATAAAGAGGATTATTAATAGTTTGAATTAAATATCCATTTTCGGCAACTCTATAAAAAAAATCGAGATCTGCTGCTATATTATTTTTTAAATAACCACCTAACTCAAAAAAAACTTTTTTTTTCATAATTATACTAGGGTCAATTAACGTAAAACTCTCATTATTTGAGTACATATTTTTAAAATCTTCTAAATTTATTGGTCCACTTGAACGATAAGCTATAGTTTTACTTTCATGGTCTACATATTTTCCATAAGTTGAAACAACTGCTAAGTTTTCATTATGATTATTGTTTATAAAATCTACTTGTTTTTGAATTCTATCTATATGACATTCATCATCAGCATCCATTAAAGCAAACCAATCAAATTTTGCCTCTTTAATACCTGTCGTTCTACCATCGTATAAAGTTTCATTATTTGAATTAACTAAAATTTTTATCCTAGAATCTTTATTTTTATAATTTTCTAGTATTTCAAATGTTCCATCATTTGAATCATTATTAATAATAATAAATTCAAAATTTCTAAATGATTGGTTTATGATACTTTCAATTGCTCTGACCAGATACTTCTCTCCATTTTTGACACTCATTATTATAGATACATTTTCAATTTTATTTTTCATTTAAATAAATTAGTGTGTAGTTTAAGATTTATATAAATATTTATAACTATGCCACTTAAATAAATCAAAAAATTATGTTAAATATATAACCAATATACAAAAAATAATTAATTATAAAATATGGATGAAATAATAACTAATAAAATTAAAAATCTAAATATAAAATGGGATTATGAACCTTTTCCGCATACTGTAATTGATAATTTCCTACCAAGTAATAATTTTAAAAAAATTTCTGACAATTTAAAATTAATAAATAATTTTAAAGATTTGAAAAAAAATTTTTCAACACATGTTGAATTTAATAAAAAAGTTTATGGTGATAAAGACCTTAGTGGCGAGCTAAAAATTCCAGTTAATATACTTGGTTCAAAATTAATTAAAAATATTTTCGAAAAATTTTTAAATGTGAAAAACATGATTTCATTAGCAGATTGGGAGGATTATGGCGGTTATTACCCATTTCATAGCATGAATACTGGAGGAGTTTTAGGGGCTCACGTTGATCATTCTCATTCAGAAGATGATTTATTACATGTGGCAAACGCTATTTATTACGTATCAGATAAATGGGATGAAAGTTGGGGAGGAGAAACTTTTTTTTCAAATGATATTGGTACTAAAATTGTTAAAAAAATTATACCAAAACCTAATAGGTTAGTTTTATTCATTCATTCTTCTCAAGCATTTCATGGAGTTAATAAGATCTCAAGTCCCTCGGACATAAAAAGAAATACCTATTATATGGATTATTACATAAAAGATTCTGAATTTATTAAAATGATAGATAACCAAAAAAAAAATATTGGAAAAAGTTTAAATTATACTCACCATACTACAACATTTATTCCATTGTTTCCTATAGGTTTAAAAAGTTTTGAAATTAAATTTTTAGGAATGAAAAATACCTATAAATATATTTTAAAATACATGCAGTATTTAATAGCTAGATTTATTTTTGGTTACCAATTTTCAGGCTTCCTTAAAAAATTATTTACAAAAAAAAATTAAAATTAATGGACAATTTCGCGGATATAATCTTTAAATCAAATAAATTATTAAACAAAAGTACTTCAAATAGTTTAAACATTCATATTTTTACTAATACTATAATACAACCTATAGACAAGCTAATTAAGTATAATTTGGAAAAAAAAAATATAAAAAATTATATCACTTATAATAATTATGACAGCCTAAGCCTTTCAAAAACAGATGATAATAAAAAACATATTTCTTTAGTTATATGGGAAATTGAAAACATATTTCCAAATAAATTTTCTGACATTGAATTTAAAGACAAATTTTATGTCGAAGATGTTATAAAGACACAAATAAAAAAATTTGATTTATTTTTTGATAATTTAAAATCTAAATTAATTTTAATTAAAAAATTTAATAATTATAATTATTATACAGAATCAATTTATGAAAATAAAATAGATTTTATATGCGATCAATTAAATCTATATCTTCATAAAGTTGCAAAAAAAGATAAAAGAATAATATTATTCGATGATTGTGATATTTATAAAAAACTAAAGGATAACTACTATTCAAAAAATTTTGGCATTATAAAAATGCCTTACTATTCTGTAGATGCTTTACTAGAAATTTCTTTTAAAGTATCTTTGATTATTTTAAATCATTTTGGTCAATCTAAAAAAGTTTTAATTGTTGATTGTGATAATACGTTATGGAATGGAATAATCGGTGAAGATGATAATAATAAGATTTTTTCAAAGTCAGATATACATAGAGAAAAATTTCAATTCGTTAGTAAAATATTAACCTATTTAAAAAAAAAGGGTATAATTCTTGCTATTTCCTCTAAGAACAATTTTAAAGATGTTGAAAATTTTTTCAAAAGAAAATCAAATTATTTAATCAACTTCAAAGATTTTAATATAAAAAAAATTAATTGGACCTCAAAATCAAAAAATATTCTTGAAATTGCTAAAGAGTTAAACCTAGGTACTAGTTCATTTGTTTTTTTGGACGATTCTGAATTTGAGATTGCAGAGGTTGAGTCTTCAATAAAGGACATAGATTGTATTAAAGTACCAAATGATCTAAGCACATATAAAAAAACATTAATAGATTTGTGTAAATATTTTAATAAATTAGAAAATGATACTAAAGAAGACAAACTAAGAAATAATTTTTATGCACAAGAAAATCAAAGAATAAAATTAAAGAAAAAAAATTCTTTTAAAGATTATCTAAAATCACTAGGTTTAGAACTTTATTTTGGTAAGGCAAAGTTTTTTGAATTAGAACGTATTGCGCAATTAACTCAAAAAACTAATCAATTCAATCTTTCACTTGAGAGACAAACTTTAGACGACGTAAAAAAAATTATAAAAAGTAAAAATAGAGAAATTTTTGCATTTTCTTTAAAAGATAAATTTGGTGAATATGGTACAGTTGGTTTAGCGAATATTTTATATTCTGAAAAACAAAAAGTTGTGATAGAAAATTTTTTAATGAGCTGCCGTGTAATGGGAAGACATGTTGAGCAAACATTCCTTGCAGAACTATTAAAAATATTTAGAAAAAATAAAATTAAAATTGTTGAAGCTCAATATATTAAAGGTCCTAAAAATCAATTAGTTAAAAATTTTTATACTGAAAATGGTTTTAATATTTTAAAAAAAAATAATAGTAAGTTTATTTTTAAAAAAAAAATATCAAATTCATTTAATCATAGTGAAAAACAATTTAAGATTAAGGTAAAATATGCAAGATAAAATAAAAAAAATTTTTTCAAAAATAATGTCTATTGAGCAAGATAAAATAAAACCTAGCACATCTACCGAAAATACAAAAAAATGGGATTCACTTGCTCACATGAATTTAATAATGGCATTTCAGCAAGAATTTAAGATAGAATTCACTGAAAATGAAATTAATGAAATGTTAAACTACAAGATAATAGAGCGAATAATACTAAGTAAAAAATAGATTTTTTTTAATATAGTAACCATAAATTGTTTATGTTTATCGAATACAACGATAGTTTAAAAGATGAACTTGAAATTTTTAAAAAAAAAGTAATTAAAAAAGGAAATGAAAGAGATGTTTCTGAGGATCCTTTTAGCTACTACAAAAACAAAAAATTATACAAATCAAAATTATGGGTACTCATACAAGAAAACATTATAGTCGCGTCCGTAATAATTAAGACACAAAATTATTATGTTTCAGGAAAAATAGAAGAGATAAATTTTATTAAATATCCCATATCTTTAGCAACATTTGATAAAAAATATATATCTTCATCTATAAAACTTATTCAAAACATCAAATTGAAATTTCCCAAGTCATATTTGCTTGGAATGGGGGGGAGTAATACAAAAACTGCTAAAATCTTTTCAACTTTTGGATATAA
>MDTD01137028.1_pt1 | contig 11007 bp, 9 predicted proteins | sample 811221 | NCBI WGS metagenome assembly MDTD01 (sample SAMN05326646, study PRJNA326480) | marine metagenome | isolation source: seawater | place: Pacific Ocean: South West | collected 2011
AAAAAAATTATTATTGGAATGGGAGCAGGCTCTATTTCAAATTGGATGAGAAAACTACCTGAGCTGATGAAATGAAAATACAAGAATTAAAAGATTTATTGTCTGAATTTGGTGATTGTGTAAAATTTGAGGAAAATTTAAAAAAAAAAAATTGGTTTAATATTGGTGGTGAAACAAAAGTTTTTTATAAGGCAAATAATCTTAAACAACTAATTAGATTCTTAAGAAAATTAAATAAAAAAGAAAAAATATTTATTCTTGGGGCTGGTTCAAATACTTTAATTTCTGATGATTTATTTGATGGTGTTGTAATTAAATTAAGTAAAGATTTTAGTAATATTTCACTACTTGGAAAAAATGTAATTATTGCAGGTAGCGCTGTGTTAGATAGATCTCTTTCAAATTTTGCCTTATCTAATAATTTAAGTGGTTTCGAATTTTTATCATGCATCCCAGGCACTGTCGGTGGAGGAATTAGAATGAACGCGGGATGTTTTCAAAAAGAATTTAAAGATGTCTTAATATCTGTTCAAGCAATTGACTTTGTTGGAAATATAATAACAATTCCATCTAAAGATATCAAATTCGATTATCGGAAGAATAATTTGTCAGAAGATTTGATATTTTTAAGCGCTTCTTTTAAAGGATTTGAGGAAAAAAAAAGTAAAATTAAAAAAGTTATGGATGAACTCAAAGCTCAAAAAGAAAAAAATCAACCAACTCAAATTAAAACTAGTGGTAGTACTTTTAAAAATCCAATATCACAAACCCAAAAAAAGGTTTGGGAGTTGATTAAAGAGTCTGTTCCATTAGATAAAAGCTTTGGAGATGCTCATATTTCAGACAAACATTGTAATTTTTTTGTAAATAAAGGTAATGCATCTTTTAAAGATATGAATAAATTGATTAATTTTGTCACAGAAAGTGTATTAAAAAAAACTGGGATAAACTTAGAAAAAGAAATTAAAATTTTAAAATAAATTGAAAAAAATATTAGTAATTTCTGGGGGCATATCTAAAGAAAGAGCAGTTAGTCTTGATACGGGCAAACAAGTTGCAAAAGAGCTCATTAAGAATAATTATAAAGTGAAAATTACGGAACCTAACTTTAATTTAATTAAAATTATTAAATTATTCAAACCCAATGTTATTTTTAATGCTCTCCATGGCCAGTTTGGAGAGGATGGTTATATACAATCAATTTTAGAAACAACAGGTATTCCATATACACACTCAGGTGTAGTAGCCTCATCTATTGCCATGGATAAAGAGTTATCAAAAAAAATTTTTATTAAAAATAAAATTTTAACTCCTAATTATATTATTTATAATTACGATATTCCTAAAAAAAATTTAATTAAGTATGTTGGGAAAAAGCTAAAATTTCCTGTCGTTATTAAGCCAATTAATGAGGGTTCTAGTGTCAATGTTTTTATATGTTCAAGAGAAAATTTAATTCAAAAATTGAAAGTATTAAGAAGTTATAAAAAAATTATCATAGAAAAATTTATTGCTGGAAGAGAAATTCAAGCGGCAATAATTGGCCAAAAAAAACTTGGGGCTATTGAACTTAAGCCAAAGAGAAAATTTTATGATTATCAAGCAAAATATAATTCAAAAGCAAAGACTAAACATATCATGCCTGCTAATTTAAAAAAAAAAGATTACAGAAAAATAATGAACTTAGCTTTTAAAGCACATAAATTAATTGGATGTAGGGGTGTAACACGCTCAGATTTTAAATTTTTTAAGGGAAAATTTTATCTCCTTGAAATTAATACACAGCCAGGAATGACAAATCTTTCTTTGGTGCCCGAAATAGCAGCATATCATAAAATTAGTTTTTTAAAACTAATTGAGTTAATACTTAAAGATGCCTCGACTAAAAAATAGAAAAATTTTTTTATATATTTTTTTGCTTTTATTTATTGGAACAATAAATAATAAAAATTTAAACAAGTTTCTTGCTATAAACATTAGTGAAATTGTTGTGACCGGATTAGAAAAAAAAGACTCTCTTGAGTTGGTTAATAATTTAAAATTTTTAGAAGTGAAAAATTTATTTTTTTTAAGACCAAATGAAATAAAAAAAATCGTTGAAGATAATAATCTTGTAGAAAGGTATAAAGTTTTCAAAGAATATCCATCAAGACTAATTATTGAAATAAAAAAAACTGATTTTTTAGCTCAGACCAGGAGAGATGGAAATTTTTTCTTCCTAGGTTCAAATGGTGTATTTATTAAAACATCAACCAAACAAAAAGATATTCCATTTATTTTTGGAGATTTTAAAAATTCTAATTTTTTTGAACTAAAAAGCATTATAGATGATACAACTTTTAAATTTAGTAAAATAAAAAACTTGTTTTTTTTTAAATCTGGGAGATGGGATATTGAAACATCCGAAGGACTTATGATAAGGTTACCAAAAGATAACCTTGAAGATGCAATAAAACTTTTGATTAGTTTTTTAAATCAAAGTAACGAAAATATAAAAACAATAGATTTACGGCAAAAAAACCAGATTGTTATAGATGAAAAATAATTTTGAATATGAAACCTTTATTTTTATTAGTTCATCAAAATTGTCCATAAAAGTAAATTCAAGTCTAAACAAAATGATTTACGAAAAAAATTTTACGATTAATGGAAATAATAATGACCTAATTTTCAAGAAATTAGACTCTTTTTTAATGGAAAATATATTTGAAGTAGAAAAAAAAATTCAAAGTTTCATTAAAAAAATATATGTAATTTTAGATTTAGAAATTTTTTTTCCAATTAGAATTTCTATAAAAAAAAAAAATTTTGAAAATTTAGTAGATATTTCAACTTTAAATTATTTATTATCAGAGGCTAGGGATTGTTGTAAAAAAACATTAGATACTTTTAAGATAGCACATATGATAATTGACAATTATCAAGCTGACGAAAAAAATTATGATTATTTTCCTAACGAGATTAATTGTAAAAATTTTTCTATTGATATAACTTTTATTTGTATTTCGGATAAATTTATCAAAAATTTGGAAAATGCATTAAGTAAATACCATATTTCTCTAAGCCAGGTTGTAAATGCTAATTATATTAAAAATTTTTTAACTAATGAAAAAAGTGATATTTATGAAATGACACAGAAAATTATAAAGGGGCATAACCCAAATGAGGTAATATTAACTAAAAAAATCAATAAAACTAAGGGTTTTTTTGAAAAATTTTTTAATTTTTTTAATTAATCTTGTATTTTCTAGTAACATTTCTTGTTTTTTAGTTTTCTAAATTAAATATTAAAAGTCCTTTGTGTCAGTTCTAAATCAAAAAACAGTAAAAAATTCGATTGCATTCAGCGGAGTGGGTCTTCACAGCGGTCAAGTGGCAAAAGTTAATATCAAACCATCTGAGCCAAATAGTGGGATAGTTTTTAAAAGAGTAGACTTAAAAAATAACAACTTAGTAATACCAAATTTCTCTAATGTGACTAATACATCTTTAAATACGACAATTTCAAATGAATTTAATGTGAAAGTCTCTACAATTGAACATTTAATGGGGGCTCTTTTTGGTTTGGGAATTGATAATGCTTTAATTGAAATTGATAAGGAGGAAGTTCCAATTTTAGATGGATCGGCTAAAGAATTTATTGAGAAAATAATCTCTGTAGGTTTTAAGGTTAGCGAAGCTCCTATCAAGATAATTAAGATTAATAAAAAAGTTGATTTTAAAGATGGTGACAGAAAAATATCAATCTCTCCCTCAAAACTAAGTCTTGATATAGATTACGAGCTCAAATACAAAAATCCTATCATTGGAAATCAAAGAAACAAGATTAGTGTTTATGAAGATGACTTACACGATGTATTTAACTCAAGAACATTTTGTTTGTTTGAGGATATCGAAGTAATTAAAAATAATGGGTTAGCAAAAGGTGGTAGTTTAGATAATGCTTTAGTTGTTAAAGACAATGAAGTATTAAATAAAAGTGGTCTTAGAAATTCAAAAGAATTTGTAAATCACAAAATATTGGATTGTATTGGAGATTTATATACATCTGGATACAGAATGATTGCAAGCATTACTTGTTCTCAAGGAGGACACTTCTTTACAAACCAATTACTTAGAAAAGTATTCGAAAATAAAGATAATTTCTCAATTGTGGAAATTAAAGAAAGAACCATACCACACACTGCAATTAACAGACATTTACTTAGATCTATAGCATAAAATAGATAGAACTTTATAATTAGTGTTTATAATTATATAAATCATTTTATGATTCAATTTAAATACTTTTTAATTTTTTTGACTCTATTTTTCTTCAATTCTTGCTCGAAAGAGGAAAAAACAATTTCTAAGATTAAAGAAACTAGTCAAGATTTAGAAATGGTATCAGCTTATAAAGATGCTTATGAAGCTTTAGAGGAAGGAGATCCATATTTTGCAGCAAAAAGATTTTTAGAGGCAGAGCTCATGTTTCCTCAATCAGAGTGGGCGTCAAAGTCTGCTTTAATGGCAGCGTACTCATATTATTTACAAAATTATTATGCTGAAGCATTAAGTAATTTAGAAAGATTTTTAAAAACATATCCTAATGATAAAAATCTTGTTTATGTGCATTATCTAATTGGCATGTGTTATTATGAGACAATTGAGGATGAAAAAAGAGACTCAGGTCCATTAAATAAAGCAAAGATAAAATTTAAATTTATAGTTGACGAATATCCAAATTCAGATTTTGCAATGGACTCAAGATTTAAATTAGGGTTAATAGAAGACATTCTTGCTGCTAAAGAAATGTATTTAGGAAGACATTATATTAAAAAAGAAAAATGGATAGCAGCAACAAATCGATTTAAATATGTAATTAATAATTTTGATCAAACTATTTTTATTGACGAGGCACTTCATAGATTAGTTGAAATAAATTATAAGATAGGTCTTATTGATGAGTCGCAACGATATGCTAATTTATTGGGGTATAATTATCTTTCTAGTGAGTGGTATAAAAAATCTTACAAAATTTTTAATAAAGATTATGAGATAGGGGTTGATAAAATTCAAAAAGATAAGAAAGGTGTTTTAAATAAATTTAAAAAACTTTTTGATTGATATGAACAGTGATTTAATCAAAAAAAAATATAAGAAAAAATTAGACTTAATTAAATATTATAATCAAAAATATTATAATGAAAACATTTCTGAAATAAGTGACTCTGACTATGATATTCTAAAAAATGAATTAATTGCTTTAGAAAAAAAATATGTTTTTCTTAAAAGTAAATATTCTCCTCAGACTCAGGTAGGATATAAACCTTCAAAAAATTTCAGAAAAGTTACACATAGAGTTTCTATGCTTTCATTAGCAAATGCATTTACTGAAGAGGATTTAAATAATTTTGAAAAAAAAATATTAAATTATTTAAATAAAAATAATGATTTTAATATTGAATACAGCGCTGAGCCCAAAATTGATGGTATATCAGCATCATTATCTTATAAAAATGGTGAACTAATTGCTGGTTTATCGAGGGGTGATGGAAAAGAAGGTGAAGATATTACTGAAAATTTAAAAACAATTAAAGATATTCCTAAAAAAATTTTATCTAAAAATTTTCCAAAAGATATCGATATACGGGGAGAAGTTTTTATTAAGAATACTGATTTTGAAAATTTAAAAGATAAATTTGCAAACCCGAGGAACGCAGCCTCTGGCTCGTTAAGACAAAAAAACCCAGAGGATACAAAAAAAATACCTTTAAAGTTCATTGCTTACACTCACGGATTTGCGCAAGGGATGAATATTAATTTTCAAACTGATTTTTTAAAAAGATTAAAAGAGTGGGGATTTAAAACAAATCCATTAAACAAATTATTATCAGGTACAAAAAATTTGATGGCAAATTATCAAGAAATTGAGAAACAAAGATCAAATTTAGATTTTGATATAGACGGAATTGTTTACAAGATTAATGATTTTGCTCTTCAAAAAAGATTAGGCAACGTTGCAAATGCTCCACGATGGGCCATAGCACACAAATTTTCGTCTAATAAAGCAACCTCTAAAATTTTAGACATTGAGATCCAAATTGGAAGGACTGGAGCTTTAACACCAGTTGCAAAAATTAAACCAATTAATATTGGGGGTGTGACTGTATCAAATGCAACTTTGCACAATGAAGATGAGATTAACCGAAAAGATATCAGAGTTGGTGACACAGCAACTGTTGAGAGAGCTGGAGATGTAATACCGCATATTCTTTCTATTGATATAAACAAAAGACAGAAAAATAGTTCAAAATTTGTATTTCCAAAAAATTGTCCGTCTTGTGGATCAAAAACGATTAAAGAATTTAATAGCATCACAAAAAAAAATGACGCTGTTAGAAGATGCTCAAGTGAAGGTTATTATTGTGAAAAAATTTCAATAGAAAAATTAAAACATTTTGTATCTAAAGAGGCTTTTAACATCGATGGATTTGGAAAAAAAATTGTTGAAAATTTCTGGAAATTAAAATTACTAAAATTTCCACAAGATATTTTTCGGCTAGATTACGATAAAATTGAAAAATTGGAAGGGTGGGGAAAACTTTCTGCTCAAAACTTAGAATATTCAGTAAATGAAAAAAAAAATATATCCTTAGAAAGATTCATTTATGCTTTAGGAATTCGACACATTGGATTAGAAAACGCCAAATTGTTGGCTAAATATTTTGGAACTTTTTTAAAATTTAAAGACTTATCAAAAAATAATAAATTTAATGATCTTTTAAACATAGATGGTATTGGTGAAACACAAGTCAATTCAATCAAAAATTTTTTTTCAAATAAAATGAATTTAAAAGTTTTAACAGAATTAGAAAAAATTCTTAAAATTAATAAAGCAGTGTTGAAAAAAAAGAATGGCCCACTAACAGATAAAACTTTTTTAGTTACCGGAAAATTAAAAAATTTAAGCAGAGCAGAGATCAAATCTTTAATTGAGGAAAATTCTGGAACCACTGTCAGCACAGTATCAAAAAGACTAAATTATCTAATTGTTGGTGAAAAACCAACTAAAAAGAAAATTGAAAATGCAAAAATATTAAAAGTACAAATTTTAGATCAGATTCAATTTTTAAAAATGCTAAATAAAACTAGCTAACCATTTCTTTTCTTTTAAGTTTAAATGTTTTGAAAGTTTTGAATATACATCTAAATGATAATTAAATAGATAGTTTTTTTCTGATAATGACAAAAGTTTGTAATTAATCAAATCTTTTTCAATTGGTGCCATAGTTAAATTTTCAAAAAAAATTTTTTTCTTTACTTTTTTGACATAAATTAAATTTTCTATTCTTATTCCAAATTTATTTTTTTGATAATAACCTGGCTCATTACTTAAGATCATGCCTTCTCTTAACTTAATTTTATTTAGTTTTGAAATTGATTGTGGACCTTCATGAACGTTTAAAAAAAAACCAACACCATGCCCTGTTCCATGAGCATAATCTAAATCTTTTTTCTTTAAGTATTTTCTTGCTCTAACGTCAATTTTTTTTCCAGTATCATGTTTATTAAGATCTGAAGTTGCAACTGCAATATGTCCTTTTAAAACATATGTAAAAATGTCTTTAATTTTTTGTAAGGGTTTAGAGAAACAAATTGTTCTTGTAACATCAGTTGTGCCAAACTTGTATTGTCCTCCAGAATCACACAAAAAAAGCTCATTTTTTTTTATATCAATACAATTTTCTTTTTTGGCACGATAATGAATAATTGCTCCATTTTTTCCTGATCCAGCGATTGTATCAAAACTTGGATAAATAAAATTTTTATTCATTCTTCTAAATTTTTCTAGTTTATTTTGTGCATCAACTTCATTAATTTTTTTTTTATTTATATTTTGAATCCAAAAAATAAATTTCGTTAAGGCTATGCCATCTAAAATATGTGCTCTTATCATGTGATTAATTTCTACTTTATTTTTAATTGCTTTAAGAAGATAAGTCGGATCCTCTCTATATTTTATTTTAAATTTTGATTTAATGATATTTTCATAAAAAATCGAACAAGACTTACCATCAATAGCAAAATTTTTACCATTCAAGTTAGAAATTATTTTTGAAAATTTTTCAATATCTATTACTTGCTTAGAAGTAATTATTTTCTTTTTAATCAAATTTTTACATTTCTGAAGTTTACTGAAAATCAGAATTTTTTTTGATTTGCTTATTATCACTCTTGAATTAGGTATTGGGCTATAAGGTACATCACTGCCTCTAATATTTAAAATCCACGCAACATTTTCAGGAGCACTTATAAAGATATAATCAGTTTTTTTTCTTTTAAGGAAATTTGAAATTTTATTAAGCTTAGAATTTGTACTCTCTCCAACAATTTTTTTATTTAAATGATAAAAAGGTTTCGTGTTTATAATTACTTGTTTTTCTATCTGATCTATTAAGTTTTTTTTTATGTATTTGATCTTATTATTTTTAAGAAAAAACTTTTTAATTTGTTGGTGAGTAAAAAGTTTAGGGTCTATACCTAACGTAAGATTTTTAAATAGGCTACAATTTATCAATTTTCCAAAGTCTTGAATGCTAAAATTTTTGCCTGACTCAATTTGGCTTTGAAGAGTGTATCGTCCGTCCGTAAAAAGATAATTTTTCTTTTTTAAAATAATTGCAACTCCTGCTGATCCAGTAAAATTAGATATTATTTTAAGTCTATTAATTTTAGAATATTCTGTAAAAAAATCGTCATTTTTAGGTACAATATACCCATCAATGTTATATTTTTTAAATTTGCTTCTTAAAATTTTAATATTTTTTATCACTTAATTCTTTTTTGATATCTTATCCAACCAGGACTTCTTGTTGTATCCTCTACCTCAAAATCTTGATTAAAATCAAAATTATCTTCATTATTGTCCTCAAAGTGCGTATTTTTATCTAAAAATTCATCTGGAAGTTCCTCAATGAATCTGGAGGCCATACTATCAATCCAATCTCCCTGATAGAATCTGTTCATTGAAAAGGAAATGTAGGCTCTTTTTTTTGCCCTGGTAATTCCAACATAAGCCAGCCTTCTCTCTTCTTCTAGACCACTTTGTCCTTTTTCCTCTATAGATTTTTGATGAGGAAATAGACCCTCCTCCCAGCCGGGTAAAAAAACTGAGTCAAACTCCAATCCCTTTGCAGCATGCATCGTCATCATATTTACTTTTTCACCATCCCATTCTTGATCGATCGATGTTGCTAAAGAGACGTGTTCTAAAAAACTTTCTAGAGTATCAAATTCTTTCATAGCACTTAAAAGTTCTTTAATATTTTCTAATCTATTTTCATTTTCCAAGTCTTTCTTATTTTTCAGCATTGCTGAATAACCTGAATCATCCAAAACATTTTGTAATAATTTGACATGACTAATTTTTTTCAAATTCAAATCATTTCGCCATTTTGATAAAAGATCTAGAAATATCACTAAACTAATTTTTGTTTTAGGTTTTATTAAATTTTCTTCAATCATTTTTCTAGAAGCTGATTCTAAGTTTAATCTATTTTTTTTTGAATATTGGTGAATTAACTTAATTGAACTATCCCCAATAGATCTTTTAGGGTTATTAATAATTCTCTCAAAAGCTAGATCGTCTTTACTTTGATAGATAAGTCTTAAATAGGCAACACAATCTTTTATTTCAGCTCTTTCATAAAATTTTGTTCCACCTAAAATTCTGTAAGGTATTCCAACTTTTAAAAATCTTTCTTCAAACTCTCTAGTCTGAAATATTGCTCTCACAAGAATTGCAGTATCATTAAAAGAAAATTTTTTTTTATTGTTTTCTATTTCATCTGATATCCCTATAGCTTCATCTTTTCCATTCTTAAAACAATTCAATTTAATTAAATCACCTTCTTCAAGAGTTGCTTTAAGAGTTTTTCCTACTCTATTTTCATTATGGGCAATTAATTTTGATGCTACAGATAAAATGTTCTGTGAGGATCTATAATTTTCTTCAAGTCTAATAACTTTTGTATTTTCATAGACTTGATCAAATTCTAAAAAATTTTTTATTTCTGCGCCCCTCCAGCTATAAATGGATTGGTCATCGTCTCCTACACAACAAATATTTTTATTTTTTTCAGACAATAGTTTAAGCCATTTACTCTGTATAAAATTTGTATCTTGATACTCATCTACTAAGATGTACTTAAAGTTTTTAGAGTAAATACTTCTTATATCTTGATTTCTCTCAAAAATTTTAACTACGTGTAAAATGAGATCTCCAAAATCGCAGGAATTCAATTCAACTAATTTTTGTTGATAAATTTTATAAATTGGAAGTATAGTTTTTTCATAAATATCTTTTTGATTTATTATTACTTCTTTTGGGTAATAGCCCTTATTTTTCCATCGATCAATAATTGCAAGAATATATCTTGGTGCCAATTGCTTAATGTCAACGTTTTCAGCCTTACAAATATTCTTGATAAGCCTAATTTGATCGTCAGTGTCAATGATAGTAAAATTTGAATTTAAATTTACGGCAGAGGCATGTTTTCTTAAAAGCTTTGCACAAATTGAATGAAAAGTACCAAGCCATGATAGTCCGACGGCTTTCGAACCAAGTAATTTACTTACTCTTGATTGCATTTCTTTAGCTGCTTTATTTGTAAATGTGACTGACAAAATTTGATTTGGAAAAGCTTTTTTCTCTTTAATCAAGTTTGCAATTCTAGACGTTAAAACTTTAGTTTTTCCTGATCCTGCCCCCGCAACGATTAATAGGGGCCCATCAACGTGAAGAACTGCTTCTTTTTGGGAATTATTTAAATTTTTTAGATATTCAGAGTTTACCATTTAAAATATTTAATTATAAATTGTCTCAACATTTATGTACAAGCATAATTCATCACTTAAAAAACTAAAGAAGCAATATGTATCAATAAATGATTCGATAGAAAGCTATTTTAATAGATTAAAGCTTTTTATCATAAAGGTCAAAAAATATGGTTTTGATCCAAATCA
>MDTD01093464.1_pt1 | contig 11006 bp, 10 predicted proteins | sample 811221 | NCBI WGS metagenome assembly MDTD01 (sample SAMN05326646, study PRJNA326480) | marine metagenome | isolation source: seawater | place: Pacific Ocean: South West | collected 2011
TCCCACTCTTTCTTCCATTCATATTATTTTTAACGAGGTCATCAATAAGCTCTGAAGGGGCAGAGCAGATTCTTTCACCTAAAGCCTTTTTTAAGTCCTTAGCAATATGCATGGCCACATCAAGTCCAACTTCATCACAGAGTGTAATAGGGCCTACAGGAAAACCAAAGTCTTTCATAATATTATTGATGTGATGAAGATCAGTGCCTTCAAGGGCAATGATGGCAGCTTCATCAGTAAGTGGAGCAAGAATTCGCGTTGTATAAAAACCTGGCCCATCATTGACAACAATAACTGTTTTTCCTTGTTTCATTCCCATTTCAACAGCAAGACTGGCAGCGCGGTCAGATGTTTTATCAGTGACAATAATTTCTAAAAGTGGCATCTTTTCAACAGGGGAGAAGTAATGCATACCTAGAACATTTTCCGGTCTCTTTGAAACAGCGGCAATTTGTTTAATGGGAAGGGCCGATGTATTACTTGCAAAAACACAGTCCTCTGGTGCTATTTTTTCAAACTCTTCAAGAATATGTTGTTTCAGGCTAAGGTCTTCAAAGACTGCCTCAATAACAAGAGGGCACTTTTCAAAAACAGACCAGTCTGTTTGGGTTGTCAGAGATGAGAAAACTTTGTCTCTTTCAAATGAACTCATGGCCCTTCTTTTAACTCTTTTATTAAGAGCACCCCAAACATATTTTTCACTTTTTCCTAACGACTCTTGACTAAGGTCTTTGAGCCTCGTCTTGATTCCTTTTTGTATATTAACAAGAGAGATACCAGAGCCCATAAGGCCTCCACCAATGACTCCTATCCAATCAGGCTTATTTTCTGGGCTTCCATAGCGGTTCTTTTTAAGGCTTGTCTGGCCCTCAAAAAGCGAAATGAGAGACTTTGATTCTCTTGTCATGGCCAAGTCTCCGAAGAGGTCTGCCTCTGCTTCATATCCTTTTTTAGCTCCAGAATTAACACCAGCTTTGACAGCTTCTAGAATTTTTAGAGGGGCAGGATAGAGACCACCTGTTTTTTTCAAAACCATGCTCTTGGCTTGGTTAAAGACTAAGGCCCTCCCAGCAAAATTATCTTCAAGAACTTTGTCTTTTCCTTTGGCTTTCCATCTTTTTATTTTCATCGTTCCTGAAGCAAGTTTTTGGGCAACCTGGACAGCAATTTTTTCAAGGCTTTCCGGACAAACCACATCATCAACAAGACCCATCTTTTTTGCTTTTGCAGGTTTTATATTTTTCCCTGTTAACATCATGTCGAGGGCCTTTTGAATGCCTATGAGTTTCGGGAGTCTCTGGGTTCCACCTCCACCAGGAAGAAGACCCAGCATAACTTCCGGCAAACCCAGAATTGTTTTTGAGTTGTCTGAGGCAAGTCTATAATGGCAGGAAAGAGCAACTTCTAGGCCACCACCTAGACAGGGACCATTAATGGCAGCTACGGATGGTTTTTTGTGTTTTTCAATTCTTTTAAAAAGTTCATGCCCTTCCTTAGATGTTTTAACGACGTCTTCTTTTGTTTTAAACTCTTTGATCATTTTTATATCGGCACCAACTATAAAATTATCAGCTTTACCAGAAGTAAAAACGGTGGCCTTTATATTGTCATCATTATCAATGATATCCATGATCTGATGGAATTCATTAGTCATTTTAAGATTCAATGTATTGACCTTTTCCTCAGGGTCGTCAAAAGCAATAATAAGAACGTTATCTTTTACGGAGAGGTTAAAATATTTTAAATTTGGTAAACTCATGCCTTATCCTTTGTGTTCTTTTTTTGTTTTTTCATTTGTTTTCATTTTTTCAAATGAAGATTTTCCTTTTCTTAAAGCACTTTCAACCTTTTTATAGGTTTGGGTTTTCAAGAAGGATAGCACTTCCATGACCTCCAGCTGCGCAGCCAGCGACGACAGCATATTTAGCGTTCTCTTTTTGGAGCCTCTTTGAAGCAGTTGTTAAAAGCCTTCCACCGGTGGCTGCAAAAGGGTGTCCGAGGCTTAAGGAGCCGCCGTAGATATTGATTTTTTCAAGAGGAAGTTCTCCAAATGTTTGGTCGTGACCAAGACGGTTTTTCATAAAGTTTTTATCTTGAAAAGCTTTAAAAAAACAGACGACTTGAGCGGCAAAAGCTTCATGTATCTCCCATACATCAATGTCTGCTGTTGTTAGGTTGTTTTGGGCAAGTAGGTCCGGAATCGCCAAAGCAGGCCCAAGTAGCATTTCATCTTTAGGGTCACCTGCTTTAAAGACGTAATCCTTTAAGATGGCAAGTGGCTGGTAATTTAATTTTTCGGCATGTTTTTTCCCCATCATGAGGACAGCTGAAGCCCCGTCAGTAAGAAATGAGGCACTACCAGCAGTAACAATACCAAACTTTTTATCAAAGGCAGGCCGTAGTTTGGAAAGGCTTTCTACAGTTGTGTCTCCTCTAGGACCATTGTCCTGGTCCACGAGAGCAAATTTGGGGGGAACTTTTATAGGGATAATATCCCCTTCGTAGACACCTTCTTTTTGGGCCTTAAAAGCTAGTTGGTGGCTTCTTGCAGCGAATTCATCGCTTTCTGCTCTTGTGGCCCCCATCGCCATGGCCATTCTTTCACAGCCTTGCCCCATGGTAAGACCGTTTGAAAACTCTGTAATGGAAGGGACCTGAGGCATAAGGTCTTTAAAAGATAACTTTCTAATCTGGCCAAAAACTTGGGCAGGAGATTTTGCTTTTTGTAATCGAATAAGCGCCTGTCGGAGGTTTCTAGAAACTCTTATGGGAGGGTCAGACATATGATCCACTCCACCTATGACGGCAGTTTTACATTTTCCAAGTCTGATTTGATCAGCGGCAGTCGTTGCGGCCATATTTGAGGTTATGCAGGCCATTGATACCGTGTGGGCAGGTGTTGAATCACTGAGGCCAGCTCCAAGCATACATTCCCTAGCAATGTTGGGGGTTGACGGGTCTGGAACGACAATTCCGTAAATAACTTGATCAACTTCTTTTGGACTAAGCCCGGTTTTTCCCATAAGTCCTGAGATGGCCAAGCGCCCTAGGTCGTAGGCCATAAAGTTAGAAAAAGCCCCATTGCTTCTTAAAAAAGGAGTTCTCACTCCATCTATGATGACAGGAACGTCTGAATTATTAATTCCGTTATTAGGTGTGGTCGTTTCAGAAGCCATAACCATTATGTCCTTGTTAAAGGTTGAAGGTGGAAAAATGTTTAGGTGATTTAATCTAAAAATTTTGGCACTAGTATGCCCATATTCTAGCTAATTTCCAAGGGTTAATGCTTCTAAAATTCATTATTAATGAACCAATTTTTTTTGGTTGAAGGAAATTAATAAAGATAAAATTTAGTTGGAAGTAAAAAACTCGTAATAGGCCCACCCTTCTACTTTTTGACTTTTAACATGGTCAAAAAATGAGATGAAGCGCCATCCACCATATTTTTTTAAAAGTTTGACTCTTTGATTAGGAGGGATTGTTAGGATTGTTTTAGAGTTTAGGCTTGGTTCTTTTCTGATATTGACGAACTTCATTGAGACTAAAAAGTTATGTGGTTTTTGCTTTGGAGCCGTGAATGAGTTTTTTTCTGATGAAAAACCTTGTGCTGATGGGGTCTTCTCATTTTCGTTCTGATGGAGCTTTAAGAGGCTAACGATCTCTTCCGGATCATCTACAAAAGCCAATTTTTGAGATTTAAAATAGGGGAGCAGGATACCCACTGCAATAGATAGAAGTATTCCCATGCCAATTGTTATGGCCTTTTTTGAAGAATCTTCTTTTGCATCGGTCAAAGTCTTCCAGTAGTTTTCATCTTTAACTTTGCTTTCTTTAAAAAGCCGGAGGTTTTCTGAGGCCAGCTTTTCTAGACAATCAATATCTTTTTCCATTTTTTTAAAAGCTTGCCTCATTTCTTCCTGATTTCTTTCGATTCTTAAGTGCCCAGATTCAATTACTTCTATCCGCTTTGAAAGAAGAGGATCTTCATAGAGGACAACATTTTGTGGAATGGATTGAACAGGTAATTTATTAAAGTATTGTTGTGAAGAATGAGGGTAAGGTCTTTTTTCTTTTTCCTTCTTGTCTTCTCTTTCAATATCTCTCTTGATTTCCATTTCGATCATGGTTTTTTACCTTATTTTAAAGGTTTTAAAAGGAGTTTTTCAACTCATGAGATCCTATGATAATTATAGGAGAAGTTTTTATGTCGTTGGTAGAGGGAATAAAGTCCCAGTAGTTTTGACGGTTTTGATAGGGTCTAGACAAATGCCAAAAGGCCATAGTTAAAAATCGAAGGTGAAAATGGGGAATGGACCAAAATTGTTTGTTGCTTTAGGTGTTACTTTTATTATCGTTGGGCTCTTGTGGCACTTTGGATTTAAAAACTTTCCATTTGGAAAGCTTCCAGGGGACATCTCCTTCAAAAAAGGAAACTTTAGTTTTCACTTTCCCCTGGTAACTTGTATTATTTTGAGCGTTGTTTTGAGCCTTCTCTTTAATATTTTTAAAAAGTAAGAATAACTTACTTTTTTATACCCAGTTCAAGACTTGATCGACACACTTTGTAATGCCTTGATTAATGTCTGATAAGCGGGCCTCACCATACATATAGGCAGGTGTTGATACGATTTTATGTGTCTCATCTGCATGGGCTTCATTGGCTTCTTTATTGATATGTTTAGCTCCAGTTTTTTCAATTTCTTGAGCCATTTCTTTATCATCACCAATGGTGACTTGGACCCCATGCTCTCCAAGAACAAGTCCTATGAGGGCCGGAGCTATACAAAGAGCGCCAATAGGCTTTTTTGCTTTGTACAGGTCGAGTATGAGGTTTTTAACTTTATCATTTGTAGAAGCCTGGTGTCCTTTAAAAGCAAATTCACATAGGTTTTTGGCCACACCATATCCGCCAGGTATAACAAGTCCGTCAAGGTCGTCACTTTTTACATTTTCGAGAGGAGTTATTTGACCTCTTGCGATACGTGCGGCTTCTATAAAAATATTTCTTTGCTCGCTTTTTGATTCATCGGCTTTCAAATGATTAACAACATGGTGTTGTCTTTCATTTGGAGCAAAGATAGAAACCTCTACCCCTTCTTTATCTAAGGCAAGAAGCGTTAAAACAGCTTCTCTAATTTCCGCGCCGTCAAGGTAACCACATCCTGAAAGTAAGACTCCAATTTTTTTACTCATAATCCACTCCCTGCGAAAAAAGACCTAAATAAGCCTTGTTCATTTTAAGGCGTTCGGTTTTATGGTTTAGAGGATTTTTGATTTCCCTCATTAGATTCGTCTAGAACACGGTATTCTGCCTCAATGGTGTTATTTTGGGAAGTGTTTTCATTTTGTGAGGATGAGTTGGGAGCGCCTCTGTAATGCTGGGAATTTGAATGTTTCCATTGATCTTTAAACTGTTCCTGGGCGCCTTTAAAGACTTGGAGGGTTTTATAGGCTTTGTAAAGGCCTCGTATAAAGAGAAACAGTATATAAAAAAGAAAAAGTTTAAACAAAAATCCTAAAATCATTGGGTTTGCCTCTTATTATTTCAAAGTTTTGAATTGGACATATGGTCACAAAATGATATTAAAACCAAGGTTGTAAAGGGCAAGATGTCATTTTTTTATTTTGAGGTCAATATGGGTAAGAAGGATGAAAAGTCAGGATCATTTAAAGCGATTCATTGGGCGGATGCTACTGCTGATAGAATTATAAGGCAGTGTGGTGATAAAGAAAGCTATACTGTGGCCAGTGGAATTACACCATCAGGCGTTGTTCACTTTGGAAACTTTCGAGAGACAATAACTGTCGACTTTGTGGCAAGGGCCTTAAGGGACAGAGGGAAGAAGGTCCGCTTTATTTTTAGTTGGGACGACTATGACACTTTTAGAAAAGTTCCAGCGAATATGCCTAAGCAGGAAGAGCTGAAGACTTACATGTTTCAACCTATAGTTGATACTCCTGACCCTTATGGAAAAACAGAGAGTTATGCTTCGCATCACGAGAAGAATTACGAAGCTCAGTTGAGTCGGGTTGGCGTGGATGTTGAAGCTATCTATCAAGCAAAAAAATATAAGAAAGGCGACTATAAGGAAGAAATTAAGAAAACTCTTGCCAACACTAAAAATATTAAAACTGTTTTAGATGCCCATAGAAAGCAGCCTCTTGGAGATGACTGGCTTCCGCTTTCAATTTATTGCGAAGAATGTAACAGAGATAAGATAGCGACTATGAGTTATGATGGGGAAAATACCGTCCATTACACTTGTGAACTTTGTGGCCATAAAGGTTCATTAAAATTAGATGAAACTTCCAGGGCCAAGCTTCCGTGGCGAATGGATTGGCCTATGAGGTGGGCCTATGAAAGTGTCGACTTTGAGCCAGGTGGAAAAGACCATTCAAGTGAGGGAGGGAGTTTTACCACAGCCAAAGAGATTGTTGGGCCAGTTTATGGAGGCAAGCCACCAATTTATCTTCAATACGAATTTGTAAGTATTAAAGGTGCTGGTGGTAAAATGAGTTCCTCATCAGGAAATGTTATTACGCTTAAAGATGTCCTCGATATTTATGAGCCAGAAATGGTGAGGTGGATTTTTGCAAGTTATAAATCTAATGCTGAGTTTTCTGTCAGCTTTGATTTGGATGTTATTAAAACTTATGAAGATTTTGATAGGCAGGAACGACTTGCTTTTGGTGTGGATCAAGGCAACCAAAAGAAAGTGGCCATGGCCAAGAGAGTTTATGAAATTTCCTCTATTGGTGAAGTTCCTAAAGAGATGCCTTTTCAGCCTGCCTTCAGGCACCTTTGTAACATCCTTCAAATCCATAACGGAAACCTTGAAAAAGTACGGGAAGCTTACAAAAATGAGATGAAAAATGAAAGAGACGAAAGAAGGCTTCGGGAACGCTCTGAAAGGGCCTTATTTTGGATAAATCATTACGCTCCTGAGGATTTTAAGTTTAAAATAAATGAAAAAGCCCCCAAAGTAGAAATGAATGAGCTTCAAAGAGGCTTTTTGAAAGAGCTTCAGGCATTTCTAGGACAAGGCTGGGATGATATTACAAATGATAAAGAGCTTCATGAAAAGCTCTACGAAATGATCCACAAAGTGGAGCTCCAACCTTCAGATGCCTTTACCCTTCTCTATGGAATACTCATTTCCAAAGAGAAAGGTCCTAAACTAGCTGGCTTTATGAGGATTATTGGAAAGGAAAAAATAGGGTCACTTCTTGGTGATATTTTATAATAGATTTAGAGGAGAAAAATCTTGTGAGTACTTTAAATAATTCAGTTTATTTAAGAAGAAGGGAAGAATTATTTTCTCTTCTAGGGGACGGTGTCGCTTTAATACCTTCAGGCGAAGAGAAGATAAAGTCTTTTGATACAGGTTACCCTTTTAGACAAGACAGTAATTTTAACTACCTAACTGGCTTTGATGAACCTGAAAGCCTTCTTGTTTTATGTCCAAACAATAAAGAAGGGAGGACGACCCTCTTTCTTAGACCTAAGGATAAGGTCGCTGAGATGTGGGAAGGAAGACGGCTAGGTTTAGATAAGGCAAAAGAAGCTTTGGGAGTTGACCTTGTCTTTTCAATTCATGACCTTGATAAGAAACTACCTGAATTATTACAAAATCACTCAAAGGTGTTTTTAGACCTTTTTTCAAATAAACCCCTTGTGGATAAATCTCTGGAACATTTGAGAAGCCTATCTGGAAGGAAAAAAAGTAAAATCGCAAGCCCTCAAAAAATGGTTAACTTACCTCCTATTATTGGAATGATGAGGTTGAAGAAAGATGCTGAAGAAATTTCTTTGATTCGAAAGGCAAGCGCAATATCTTCCAAGGCCCATAAAGCGGCCATGGCCTTTACGAGTCCAGGAAAGAATGAATATGAAGTTCAGGCTTTGATGGAATATATCTTTAAAAAGGAAGGTGCTCAAGGGTCTGCTTACCAGTCTATTGTTGCTGGTGGGAATAACGCCAATATACTCCACTACATTAACAATAATGAAGTTTTAAATAAGGAGGACTTGCTCCTTATTGATGCTGGCTGCGAATTTGGACTTTATGCATCTGACATAACAAGAACTTTTCCTGTTAATGGCTCTTTTTCGAGGGCCCAGAAAGATGTCTATCAAATTGTTCTTGAAGCACAAAAAAAGGCAATGGAAGAGTCAAAAGTTGGAAACACTTTAACTCATAATCACGACGCTGCAACTAAAGTTTTAGTGCAGGGACTAATGGATTTGAATGTACTTGAGGGCAGTTTTCAGGAGCACCTTGAAAAACAGTCCTTTAAAGACTATTGGCCGCACGGTACAGGACATTGGCTAGGCCTTGATGTTCATGACAACAGTCCCTATATCAACGAAGAAAAGAGTGATATCGCCTTCGAAGAAGGGATGGTCTTTACAATAGAGCCAGGGCTTTATTTGCCACTAGATGATCAAAAAGTGCCTCAAGAATTGAGAGGTATTGGTATAAGAATAGAGGATGATGTTCTTATCACTAAAAATGGTCATGAAGTGTTAACCGATGATGTACCTAAAGAAATAGAGGCGGTAGAAGAAGCCTGCCAAAAAAATTATAGAGACTTTTTATAGGACCAGTTAGAATTATATGGGGAAGCACTTGCTTTTTAGACCAAGTGTAAGACTTTATGGAGGAATCCCCAATGGATAAGGAAGCCTTTCCTAGGTCTCTTTTGAGAAAAATAGTCTCTACAATCTTTTTAGGAACAATATTTGCTCAGAGTGCTTTTGCAAAAAAGAACTCTTTTTACCTTGAGTACCCCCACTGTAGAATCCGTTTGACTAAGACAACTAAAGACCTTAGAAGCTCTTACCTTGATGTTCTTAAGGAAAAACTCAAGTATCGAAAGTTCGCTTTGAGAAAGATGCCTGAAAACTCAAGAATTGGAGTCGATGAGCTTTACCTTCAGTTAGAAAAAAAAATGGTGGGTCGGGGATTGATAAAAAGTTGCCTAATGAAACTTACCTTCTTTGTTACAAAAAGTGATTATGCCAGGCCTTCCTCTGATAGGTTGATATTTACTAAAGAAATAAAAAGGCAATTCCCGAGGCATTCAATAGAAGGCCACGAGAGGTGTGAACAGGCCATCAAAGACCTTTTTATTCATATTCCTCCTTGTGGAGAGGGAAGAAGCAAAAGGAAAAGGCAGAGGTTAGATTTAAAAAAGTTTTTATTGAACCCAAAGGCTTTTTCTAGGCACAAGGACTTGATTTCCTAGTGGAGATAATGCCGCTACTTGTCCCTTCTTGAAGTTTAAAATTTTAAAGTTTTGATCATAAAATGCTAATCCTCTCTCTGAAGGTTTTTTACTCTTAAGATCATCTTTATTTTTAGTTAGGTGCTTAATTACCACCTTTTCATACTTTATGCTGCCACAAAAATATTCTTTGGTAATATCACTTTGTAGAATCCAGGCAGGAATGCCCTCTGAGTCCTCTATCTTTGCCCATTGGTCTTTGTATTTTTTTACTTTAACTGGGGAAAAAAGTGTAATATCCCACAGTTTTTCAAACTGTTCACCAGGTCCTTTTCGAAGGGTTGTTTTAATGGTTTTAGTGCAGGCTCCATGAAGTGTAATTGTGTACAAGATAGAGAAAAAGGGTGTAATTAGAAAAATCAATAAGGTGCTTTTCTTTAAAATTTTCATCGATTTATTCTAGCGTAACGAGAATAACTTTTAAAGTAACTCAGACCAACTTTAATGCGTAGAGTTCTTCTCCTCTTAAACAAAATATTCGTTTCAAAAATTTTAGAGATGGTTATTTATATTCCGGTTCTAATAAAATTAATAACTCCCTTCCTTGGCAAACTAAAAAAAGACGCCTATCATAAGTGGCTTTTATATTAACCGCTTATTCTATTTGAGGCAGTTGAAGTGATGAGGAGGATCGTTTTATGTTCAAATTGGCATCGATATTCGTAAGTTTTTTTATGATGTTTAATGTGGGTTTTGCAAATGAGTACTACTGCACAACAAGTAAAAATCAAGGTGAGAGTGAGACAATAAAAGGGCGTACCAATAGAAGTGGTTCTTCTTATTTAGACAAGAAGGTCATTTTTTCTGATAAAACCGAGTTTCATTTTAGGGCCGAACTCAAGTACCAGCAGATGCATTATTTGGCCATTAAGCACGGAGAAACAGGCCTAAAAGCCGTTTCAAATGGTGGTGACAATGTCTCAATTGTTCTTCCTAGCGGCGATGAAGTTAGCATTTCATGCTTCATTTTCCCTCGTGCAGTTGAGTAGGAAAAATTTTCCATTTTAGGTATTCCGATGAGCTAATAAGAAGGAAGTCTGGGAAGCTTTCCGGACTTTCTTTTGCGTCCCTTGTTCTCCTTTTGAAAGCTGATAAAATAATTCCTTAGGTGCAGGCTGTTTTTATAGGTGGCTTACTTCTTAATAAATGAAGACAAGGGAGTAAGCCCAAAACAGACATAAGGATTTAAATTATATGGAAATCACTTTACCTAAGGACGGGTATGCTATTCTGGACAGGCATTGTACTCTTTATTGGGACAGTCCTGATGAGTTGGTTGATTGTACTGTTTCGGTAATTTCCATTCAAGCAGCGACAATTCATTTTGAAAGTAACAATTTACCGAACGAGCATTTCCATATAAATATGAGTTTAGATAACCTAAACATAACTCTTAAGGCTAAGCTTGCGGAATCTGAAAACTTTGATTGGAAAGTGCCTAAGCTGGCCCATTTTATTTACGAAAGTTGGTGGGAAAAAAGGAAAATGAAATCGTTTTTAAAGATGGCCAAAAGGAAAAATGGCTAAAAAAAGAAGGCCCATTGAATTTGGTAAATGATCTTTCAATATTTTATCTTTTATAAATTGGGAAAGTAAGTATCAAACTTTACAGTTTTTCCCTGATAACTTGTGTCAGGGACAAGGTTTTCGGGTGGGTCGGCCCAAATAGGTCTTTTAACAATGACTCTTTGTGGCCTTAAGTCTAAGGCCCATCTTAA